>ERZ826242.114-NODE-114-length-132108-cov-13.080301_pt1 | contig 132108 bp, 141 predicted proteins | sample MGYA00519871_ERZ826242 | MGnify/ENA primary metagenome ERZ826242 (study PRJEB31778, sample SAMEA3449226) | human gut metagenome | biome: human gut; feature: human-associated habitat; material: faeces | place: United Kingdom | collected 2010/2012 ... | reverse complement strand
CCCCCTATTGTCAACCATTTCAATCTTTTTTCATCAAAAAAACTTTAGTTATTATTCTAACTAAAGTTGAATGGGCGCATAAAAACCAAAGACTATTTTTCCTTGGTTCTAATTCTATCAGCTAGTTGTTTAATTTTATGAAAACGATGATATAAACCCGATTTGGTTATCTTATGCCCTGTTTCTAAACTAATTATTTCGCTTAACTCTAACAAAGAAGCATCTCGATACTTTAATCTATAAATCGCAACCTCTTTTTCTTTTTCATCAAGCAAATCCAAACCACCAATACTATTAATAAGTTCAATGTCATTAACTTGACCATTAGATGTTTCAATTATTCGATCAACGTTAGCTTGTTCACAATTGTTAAGACGATTTGTCATATTTTTATGGTCACGGTATATTCGAATATCCTCATAATACATAACGGCCTTAAAAGCTCCAATCATTCGAAGAAAATCCCCAATCTTCTCCGCTTCCTTAACATACACCATATACCTCGTATCCCTGTGCAAAACTTTACTGTTTAAATTATAATTATTTAAAAGTTCGCTTACAAAATTAGCTAGTTCCTCTAAAGGTAAATTAAATTCTAAATGATATCTAGATGTTTTAGGATCATTAATACTTGCACACATCATAAATATTCCGCGCAAATAGGCCCTAACTAATTCATCATCAGCCAAAATAAACGATGAAGGTATTTCTTTTTGTAATCCTAAATCCTTTAAAACTAATTCTACCTTGTTTTTAATTTCTAAAATATAATTTATTTTCTTATTGTAATTATATCCCTTACGAACTGTTATTTTTGGATGAATCCCGTATATTTCTTTAAATAAAGTATAAATTCTTCTAGCAACACTATTATTTTCAGTTGTTACAATAATTGAACTACCTATTTCTGCTCCAGCACTTACAATACCAGATAATTCAGAAATTTTCTCTGTTTCATTTATCTCAAGTTTACTTACTTCATCCTTAACTGTTCCTGTAAAAGACATATTACCACCTCTAATCCATCAAATAAGAAAATATATCAGTTGCCACTTTCAACGCATTATGTCTTATTAGATTGTTTTCAATAATTACATAATTATCTTTAATTAAGTCGACTTTTAATTCTTCTAATTGTTTATAATCAACTTCCACTATATCTTTTTGCTCCGTTGTTGAATATTTATCGATTATTTCCTGGGAAATATCTCCAGTATTTACAACTACGGCATCAACTTGGCGCTTCCCTAAATATTTATTTAAAAGTCTTACATGATGGCTAACTGAAAAATCGTCAGTTTCACCTGGCTGAGTCATGACATTGCATACATAAATAATTTTAGCGTCACTATTCTCAATTTCTTGCTGAACTTCTTCACAAATCAAATTAGGCATAATACTCGTAAATAAACTTCCCATGCTTAAAATTATCGCATCAGCTTTCCTTATTGCTTTAATCGCGTCAGGATTAACTTGAGGTTTTTCCTTATACATGACTTCTCTAACAAAGCGCTTATCTTCAGTAATGTTGTGTTCCCCTTCAACAATAGAAGCATCCTCCATAACCCCAACTAAAGTAACATTATCCTCAGTAAGTGGTATTACTTTACCTTTAAGCTTTAATAAAGTATTTAAAAGTTCAATACCATCAGACATATTACCAGTAATATCATTAGCACCCGCCAATAAAAGGTTACCTAAAGCATGACCGTCTAAATCAGAATAAGTATCAAATCTATAATCTAATAATTTACCAACCTCAACTGCATTTTCTGATAAACTAATTAAAACCTTACGAATATCCCCCATAGCTGGCATATTGAATTCTTCGCGTAATCTTCCTGTACTTTTTCCATCATCACAGACTGAAACTACTGCTGAAATATCAAATGGTAGCTTTTTTAAACCACGGAGTAATACACTCATTCCTGTCCCGCCACCTAAGACAGCTATTTTTATATCTTCCACCTAATCACCCGCTTTTATACTAAGTGCAGCTATCGCACCATCATTAATTGCTGTCGCAATTTGATAGTAATCCTTATAAATCACATCACCACAAGCATAAACACCTTTTAATGATGTTCTCATTTTACTATCTACCTTAATATACTCTTTTTCAAGTTCAAGGTTCTTAATAAAGTCGACTTTAGGCTTGCCACCAATTGCTACAAACAATCCTTCAAGCTTTAATTCACGGCCATCAGCCAAATTAACTCCTTCTAATTTATTATTTTCAGAGATCAACTTCATTATTTGTGTGTTTTTTAAGACAACAATATTTTCGCGGTTACGAACTCTATTCACTAGTTCCTCATCAGCCTTAACTTCATTTCGAACAAATATATAAACTTGACTACATAAATCAGATAAATATAAAGCGTTAGTATAAGCTGAATTTCCACCACCAACGACACCAACGATCTTATCTTTATAAAAAGTTCCATCGCATACAGCACAGTAACTAATACCATTTATTTTATCCTCACCTGGAAGGTGCATTTTGTTAGGGATTCTACCTGTTGCAATAATTACATGTTTGCATCCAAACTCTTTATTTAAAGTTTTTACAATATATCCTTGGCCTTTTTTTTCTACCGAAGTCACTTCAGCAAATTCAAAAGGAATATCATTGTTTTTAACATGATTAAACATATTCAAAGCAAGTTCAGCTCCATTAATAGATTCAAAGCCTAAATAGTTTTCAATCTTACTAGTCTTAAGCATTTGCCCGCCAGGTGCATCCTTATCGATTAATAAAACCTCAATACCTGCTCTTTTTAAATATAAAGAAGCAGCAAATCCAGCTGGACCTGCTCCTATTACAATACTATCAAAATTTAACATCTTCCACGTTCCTTTCATCATTATATAAATTATCTAATTTATTACCTCTTACTGTCATTATAATATAAATAACAATGCCGATGGCTATCATTCCAAGAGACACAATCTGCGCTATTTTAAGACTTGAAAGCATCAAACTATCTGTTCGCAGACTTTCAATAAAAAATCTACCAATTCCATACCAAATCAAATAGAAACCCGTTGTTTGACCAATTTTGCAATATTTTCTTCTTCTAAAAAACAATAACACTACAAAGCCAATTAAACACCATAATGACTCAAAAAAGAACGTTGGAATATAATAAGTTCCATCAATATTCATACCATTTATTACAAATTCCGGTAAATGCAAACTCTCCAAATAAGCTAAAGTTGTCGCAGGTCCATGGGCTTCACCATTGAAGAAATTACCCCAACGTCCTATAGCCTGCGCCAAAATAAGACCTACCACTAAAATATCTAAAATCCGAATAGTATTTACCTTATATTTTCTAGTATAAAGAATAATTACTATTAATCCAGCAATTATCCCCCCATGAATAGCTAATCCGCCCTTCCAAATTTGGAAAATTTCTAAAAGGTTTTGACTATAGTAATCTAAATTAAATAATACAAAATATAATCTAGCTCCAATAATTCCAAAAAGAATTGTTAAAAATAATAAGTTAAGAGTAAAATCCTCAGGAATATTCCACTTTTTTCCTTCCCTTATTGCAATTTGTGAACCCACAATCATAGCAATAAATAAGAAAATAGAATACCAATGTATACTAATAAAACCTAAATCTATAACTGGATTCATCTAATCAGCCCTTTCATTTAACTTCTTAAATACTAACATATCCATTAAAATATTCATACCTGATATTAATACAGAAGCACAAACCGCAAACCAAATTCCATATATTTGAAAATGAGGCGCTAAAATAAAACTAACTATTTTCAATATTATTAAATTAATAAATGGATAAAACAACCCTAAAGTAACTCCTGTGATAGGAATAGTTAACCATACTAAAAAGGGCTTAATAGTTTTATTTAACAAGTAAATTATAACCGCTGCAATAAGTCCCCATAAACCATAGTAACTGTTATCAATATATAGCGTATTTCTAAAAATCATTGAAGTAACTATTAAAATCAAAGCATAACCAATCATTCTAATAACCCAATCAAATAATTTATAAATTCTTTTTCGCGAAATCAATTTTTCTTTCATGAAAATCACCTAATAACATTATATCATAATAACCTTATTTTATTAAAAATTAGAAATTGAAAATCATATTAAATTAGAAATTTAGTGAATTGTAGGTCCTGAATTATAAGTTTTTTGAACTGCTGTACATGTATAAATTCTCTTTGGTGTTCCAGAAATTATTTCAGTTCTTGACGATTCAAGATCCAAAGAAGTTCCTCTGGCTAACAACATTTCACCTTCATCATCTGCACCTTTAAACCATTCAAGATATATGCATGATGATCCTGCCGGTAAATTAATTTCTAATATATCATCGTAACCATCAAAGATTGCATAACTTTCTGGCAATGATAAAGAAGTACTCATATATCCCTCATCATAAAAACTGATATCTGATGTTTTTAACGCCCTATAAACGGTTAAATCCTCAGGTAGGCAAAATTTATTTATAGCACTATCTAAAGATTCAATAAGCCTTTGGTTTTCGTCACTTAAAGGTAAATTTGATCTTAAAGATTCATTAATTTCGAATGATGATGAGCCGATTTTTCGTCCGTATTTATTAAGGGCGTCAGCTTCCTCTTCCGTTAATTTTTCAATAAATGGGGCAAAAACATTAAATAAAGCTTCAGCACCAGAAAGTTCTCTAGCTCTCTCCTCTTCATTACTACAAAGACGATCTAATAAACCACAAATTTTATTTTGTAAATCTAGCGATGTTTTTTTACCAGATAAAATGTCTAAAACATCATAGCTCTTAATTAATTGAAGATATTCTCCCATACAACACCCTATTTCTATTTTTATTCACTTTTAAGCTCAAATAAAATATCACGTAATTCCATTGCTCTTTCAAAATCAAGATTTTTTGCTGCCTCTTTCATTTCATTTTCAACATTAACCATTAATTTCTGTTTTTCTTGCTTACTAAGCTTCTCAGGCTTTTCTTCTTTAACCTCTTGATTATTTGAAATTAAATCCCTAATTTCTTTAACAATTGTTCTTGGTGTAATACCATGGTCTTTATTATATTTCTCCTGAATTTCACGTCTTCTTTCAGTCTCTTTAACAGCCTTGTCCATTGCATCACTGATATAATCCGCATACATAATAACGCGACCATTCGCATTTCTTGCTGCTCTTCCAATTGTCTGAATTAAACTACGCTCACTACGCAAAAATCCTTGTTTATCTGCGTCCATAATAGCAATCAAACTAACTTCAGGTATATCAATACCTTCCCTAAGCAAATTTATTCCTACTAAAACATCATATTTACCAAGTCTTAAATCACGAATTATTCGCGTTCTTTCTAAAGTTTTAACTTCATTATGTAAATAAGCAACCTTAATATCGAGTTTTTTCAAATAAACTGTTAGTTCCTCAGCCATCCTTATTGTTAATGTCGTAATTAAAGTTCGCTCATTATTACTATTTTGTTTTTGAATTTCACCAACCAAATCATCAATTTGATTTTTAGTTGGTTTAATTGTAATCGTCGGATCAAGTAATCCTGTTGGTCTAATAATTTGTTCAACAATTTCATGATTAGTCTTTGCTAACTCGTAATCGCCAGGAGTTGCTGAAACATAAATTACATTATCTAACTTTTTTTCAAACTCTTCGAATTTAAGCGGTCTATTGTCTAAAGCACTCGGCAAACGAAATCCATAGTCGACAAGTACACTTTTACGAGCTCTATCACCATTATACATTGCTTTAACCTGTGGTAATGTTACATGAGACTCATCGATTACAAGTAAATAATCATCGCCAAAGAAATCCATAAGTGTCGTTGGCGTTGCCCCCTCTGGCTTCAAAGCAATTTGCCTTGAATAATTTTCTACACCACGGCAAAATCCGGTCTCTGTAAGCATTTCGATATCATAATTAGTTCTTTCCATCAACCTTTGATATTCTAATAACTTGTTTTCTTTTTTAAACTTTTCTAATTGCTCTTCTAATTCCTTCTTGATGTTAACAATCGCCAATTTAAGTTTGTCTTCACTAGTTACAAAGTGACTGGCTGGAAATAACGTAATCGTATTTTTATTAGTTAAAATAGCTCCTGTAACAACATCAAATTCGCTAATTCTATCAATTTCATCGCCAAAAAACTCTACTCTAATTCCTTTTGAATGCTGATTTACTGGAATAACTTCTAAAACATCACCGCGAACACGGAATGTTCCCCTTTTAAGGTCTATATTATTTCTTTCATAAAGCATTTCAATTAGTCTTTCGATAATTTCATCACGATTAACTGTCTCATTCACACTAAGCGATATAGTTTTTTTGCGATACTCTTCAATCTCTCCAATACCGTAAATGCAAGATACCGAAGCCACAACAATTACATCGCGATGATTAAGCAATGATGAAGTAGCATAATGCCTTAGTTCATCGATTTCATCATTGATTGAAGCATCCTTTTCAATATAAGTATCAGTTTTAGCTACATAAGCCTCTGGTTGATAATAATCGTAATAGGAAACAAAATAACAAACGTGATTTTCTGGAAATAGTTCCTTAAGCTCCCCATATAGTTGCCCAGCTAAAGTTTTATTATGCGCTAAAACTAAAGTAGGTTTGTTAATTTCTTTAATTACATTAGCAATTGTAAAAGTTTTACCAGTTCCTGTTGCCCCAAGTAAAACTTGATTTTTCTTTCCTGTTTCTATTCCTTTAACTAATGATTTTATCGCCACTGGCTGATCACCACTAGGTTCATATTGCGATACTAATTTAAACATTTTTTACCTCCTTATCATATTATCCGTTTCAAACTTAAAACTATACCGTTTTTAAAATACAACGTACTTAAAGAAATGGTATCATATATAAAAGAACGATGTCAATTCAAACAAAAATAAAGCTAATATTATTATCAGCTTTACAGTTTTAATAGACTATTTTTTAGCAATTGGAACTTGTATTTCCGTTAACCAATCTTCTACATTATCCTTATTCCAAATCCCATCGATATATCTTTCCCTAGGTGAATCAATTACTTCATAACCGTTATCTTCAATATATTTCATAATAAAACCATATGCTTCACCTAAATTATCATAACGACCTTTATGATAAATACAAACAGCTTTTGCAGGATCTAATTTTTTAAATTTAATTGTTTCATTTGAAACTCCCATTTCTTGAACCGCTTGGCAATATCTTATTTTAACATTTGTCTCTCTATATTCACCATCTAAATAGTTCATATAACAATAATCTGGCTGAATACATTTAATATTTGGGTTTGTTTTTTTGCATTCTTCCGCACTTTTTAAAATAAAATCTGTTATTCCACTATAATCTTTAACTGTTCCTTCCTTATAATACACAATGTATTCTGGTAAATCTTTCATAACTACTTCGTATTTCATATTCTTTCCCTCCAATAAATAATTTATTTTTGAAAGCTGAAAATTAGATTGAGTTAAATTTTCTTCTAATTCATTTTTCCTTTTTTGCAGTAAAAACTCCATATCCTCACCATTGAAAATATCTCTAATATCTTTAATTGAAATTCCAATTTGTCTTAAAGATACTATCTTCGATAATTCAAGTAATTGCTTTGTTTCATAAAAACGATAACCCGTTTGTTCATCAACAAATGACGGCTTTAATAATCCCTCTCTTTCATAATATCTAAGAGTTTTAACTGTCGTTTTAGCTAGCGAAGAAAATTCACCTATTTTATACATAATTTCTGCCTCCTAAATTATTTATACACTATCCTTTAAGGGGAGAGTCAACACTATTTATCTAAAATATACCGTCTTAATTAATTTTACTATTTTTATCTAAAAAAAACAAATAAAAACAAGATATTTCAATCTTGTCCTTCCAATCTTATTACTTCTTTTACCACATAATTTTTAGTATCATCAAAAGTCATATTTAATACTATCGAAAATTCATTATAAAGGATCTTCTCGGCTTTTTCTAAATATTGATTATCTTTATCGCCAATTTTCTTATTATTATCAATTCGCTCTTTATTTCGTAGATAAGTAGTTTTAATAATCTTGATTAAATCAACTAAATCACCTGAATTAAGTAACTGTCTATATTGATTTTCAAGTTGTTTTTCATGACAGTCAATTACTGGTATTAATGGAATTTGTTTTATTAACTCTTTTACTTCGTTTTCACTAATCAAACTTCGGATATTATCATAACGATTATCGACTGGAACATCGATCGTTAAGGAATCATCAAGCATTGATTCCAGCACATAACAATCATTGCCCTGATATTGTTTTTCCTTTATATCTTTAATTCGGCAAACATCATTTTTATAAACAATGTAATCATTTACCTTGAACATTATCATGCCTCCTATTTTCTATTTTTTAAAGCATCAATTCCTTGTTCCTTATACCTTTTTACCCATGTCCTTACAGTTGATGGATAAGTATTATAACGGCGAGCAGCTGGTTTAATTCCTTTTTCTAAAGCCATCATAACCATATCATATCTGATTTTTTCTTTTTCCTCGTCAGTTTTATTCGCATAAAGCTCACTTTCATCAATATTATAAAGTTTAAACTCTGTCATAAATACCTCCTATTTACCACAAAAAAATTGGTAATCTCTTCCAATTAAATTATATCATTTTTGGTGAACAATTGTAATCATTTACCATGACTTTTATTAAAGAATTTCCTTATTTTTTCACAAAAAAAGCCATATAACGAAGTGCTCGTTATATGGGCGAAATTGTCTATTATTTATTCCTTATCAATTTTAAATGTTACTTGATAATTATTTTCCAAATCCATTTCATCAACATCGACATAATATCCTAATCTTTCAATTTCAGCAGCACAATTTCTAATTAAATTGATAACTTGCCTAAAATTATTTGCCCCATGTAAGTTTGTTTCAGAAACTTGCATTGTTGGCGTAGCTGGGGCAACACTTGCCATTGATGACGGTGCTGGATCTTCCAAAATTTCTGCGTCAGGGACGTTATTAATAACCGGCGTTGACGGTGTTTGATATTGTGGTGCTGAAGGTGCTACCATAGTAGATGCTGGTGCAACTGGAGCAGGGCTTGGAGTAGTATTATTTAAATTATAATTTGATGTCGAAGTTTCCCTATTAACTTGTGCTGTTGGCATTTCCAAAGACTCAACCTCAGGAACAACTGTTGAAGTTTGTTGAGGCGTTGGCTCAGGCTTAACATCAAAACCAAACGGTATATCATTTACAGGTGCCGTTGGGGCAGCAGGTTGACTTGTTTGAGTTGACGCACCATAAAAAGGTGTTGATGGCGCTTCTTCCTTAGGCGCTGGTGTTGATTGTTGCAAACCAACTGGGGCTTGATTGAAAATACTATCAAAGCTTACACCATCTTGTGTCTGTGCTGGTGGAGTTGTTGGCGTAGCTGGTGAACTACTACTTCCAAAATTGATGAATTTATTATTTTCTGTTTGTGGTTGAGGTTGTACTTCTGGCGCTTGCTCACTATGAATTGGCTCTGATACTATAGTTGATGGATTTTGCTTCATTAATTGAGCAATATCGTTAACTGGTTCTTCTTTTGGTGCAATATCTTGAGCTTCTTGTAATATTTTATCGATATCCATAAATCCCTGTCCCCTTTCTTGTTTCTTTTGTTCATTCATTTTTTCTTCTAATTCCTTTGGCGGATTAACTTTAATTATTTTATGGCTAGCTACCGGAACCGCTCTTCTTACAGGTTGTTTTACCTCTGCTGGTTCTGGCGCCACTTGTTGTTTTGGTGGTAAAGCTGAAATAGTCTTTTGTTCACCCCAAGTTTCTAACAATTTATTAATCTCTTCATCGGTTCTCTTTACAGTTAAACGTTCATTTATTATACGACTTAGCATATGAATTTGAGAATTTTTATTATGTAATCTGAGCAAAGAACGCGCATGTCTTTCTGAAATTCTCCCATGCAAAAGAGCATCTTGAACATGGTCATCTAAATTCAAGAGTCTAATCTTATTCGCAATAGCTGATTGAGATTTTCCTAATCTTTTAGCAAGTTCTTCTTGCGTTATATATCCAATATCCAATATTCTTTTATATGATACAGCCTCTTCAATAGGTGTTAAATTCTGTCTTTGAATATTTTCCAGCAAAGCAATTTCTTCACTATCTCGATCCGAAAGATTAACAATAATAGCTGGGATAGTAGACCTATTCGCTAAAAAATTGGCCTTAAAACGACGTTCGCCAGCAATTATTTCGTACTTATTACCAATTGGACGAACTACTATCGGTTGAATTACGCCATATTTTCGAATTGATTCAGCTAATTCATTTAACTTAACTTCGTCAAAATGAATTCTTGGCTGAAATCTATTTGGCAATATATCTTGGACATTCAAAACAACCATTTGGCCATCTTCTAGCATAAAGGACCCCTCCCTTCTATTCTTTTAATATTATCATACTATTTTTTGGGAAATAATTCAATAAAAAAAACAAAGAAAGAAAACTTTGTTTAAAATACTGAATGTTTCGTTTGATGAAGAAATTTTTTTACTTTTGTAAAACCTTGATCATCTAGTGGTATCGTTTCGCCAGCACATTGAATAGAAATATCTACTGGTTGCTCGCTACCGAATTGAGCAATATCTTGATTTGTTCCTGTACTACTAATACTAAAAAGTCTTTCTAACTCTTGAAGCTGACGTTCATCTGTATTTTCGTATGAAGGTGAAACAGCAGGATCACCAATACAAAAGCTCTCGGCTAATGTAACTTCTTGACCACTGAAAAAATCTCTATAATTATATGGATCTATAATGGTTTCAACAGTTCCTTCTAAAGTTTTATCGGCTACATTTTCACCTAAAGCACCTAAAATAACAACTGGACGATCAAGAACATCTTGCTGCAAGTAAATTAACTGCGAAGACTTTCTTGAAAAACTAAAGCCGTTTTCTGCAAAAACTTTTTTTGAAAAATCAATTAATCCAAAATTAAATTGTGAAAAATCATAATCGATAAATGTTCTAAATAACTCGTGCTTTCTTGCCACTTTATAATAATTAATTATAATTGGTAACTTACGATAATCTCGTTCTACTATATAATCAGCATTATCAACTATTGCTCTCATATATTCTAAATGGCTTGCATCAAAATCTAAATTTAAATCTTTATAAAGATCTCGCTGACCTTCTTTAGAAACACGTTCTGGCGTAAACCCTAATAATTGAAATAAATCCTCAGGCTTAATTTCCAAACTTATATAATTTCCATTAGTAAAAGTAAAGTTATAATTTTTTCCAGCTAATTTTTCCTCATAAATTTTTAAATCTTGACCTAAAGTTTCCAAAACTAACGTTGCCATCCCTTTGCCGGGAAATAAATTTTCAGTCCCTCTTGGAACTGTTCTTTTAGTGGTATTCATATAAACACATCTCTTTCTGTATAATAATATATGCCATTGTGTTAAAGCAGGGATAAAACTACAATTTTCAATTTCATATTAACATACTCGTTATATGATGTCAATAAAAAAGACCTATAATGGCCTTTTCTTTATTTCAGCGTACCGTCTAGGATACTTTTCCGGTGTTATCGCCGTCTTTTCAATTTCAATAATTGTTCTTTGACTATTTTCAATTGGCAATAAAAATTCACACTTTTTAACTATTTTACCCTTTAATATTTCTAAAGCATTTTTACTTTGAGTTATATCTTCATTCCCTTTCATTGCAATAAAATATTTATTAACCTTTACTAAAGGAAGAGAATATTCAAGTAAAATATTTAAAGGCGCTACTGCTCTAGCCGTAACTATATCAAATTTTTCTCTATTTTTTAAAGCATATTCTTCAGCTCGTGCATGAACTAAAGTAACATTTTCGAGTTTTAAAGTTTTAACAACGATATCTAAAAAATTAATTCTTTTGTTTAAAGCATCTACTAAAGTTAATTTTATATGTGGATAAAATATTTTTATAACAATTCCAGGAAAACCAGCGCCTGTTCCAATATCACAAAAGCTTTCTATTTCCTTTAAATTAACAACTTTAACTAAAGTTAAACTATCATAAAAATGTTTTAAATAAACTTCTTCCCTTTCCGTTATTGCTGTTAAATTTATCTTTTCATTCCACTCCACTAATAAATCATAGTATGTTTCTAATAAAGGTAACTTTTCAAGTCCATTTTCAACTCCAAGTTCCTCAATAGATTTAATAAATTGTTCTTTATTCATGATGATAGTCCCTCTTTAAATAAATCATTAAAATTGATATATCTGCTGGATTAACACCACTAATTCTAAGTGCTTGTCCTAATGAAGTAGGTCTGACTTCTTTCAGCTTTTGCTTAGCCTCACTAGCCAAATTATGCATAGCATCATAATCAATATCTTCTGGAATTTTTTTACTTTCAAGTTCAGACATTTTTTCAGCTTCCTTTAAAGCTTTATTTATATATCCTTCATATTTAATCATTATCATTGCCTGTTCTAAAACCTCGTCACTATATTCATTATTTAAACGATCTATTAACGAATCAATTCTAACCTCAGGCCTTTTAAGTAAACTATAAAGTGAAAGTCCATCTTTTATTTCTTTAGTTCCAAGACTTCGCAAAAATTCATTTTCAGATGGAACAACTTTTAATTCCTTTAATTCTAATATCAATTGATTTATTTTCTCTTTCTTTAATAATAATTTATTATATCTTTCTTCATCAATAAGCCCTACCTTATAACCATATTCTCGTAAACGCAAGTCAGCATTATCATGACGTAACAATAAACGATATTCGGCGCGCGAAGTAAGTAAACGATATGGATCTCTAATTCCTTTAGTAATCAAATCATCAATAAGTACCCCTATGTAGGCTTCATCTCTTTTTAAAATAAGTGGTTCTTTACCCTGCAATCTTAAAGAAGCGTTAATCCCCGCAATCAAACCTTGACAAGCAGCTTCTTCATAACCACTAGTTCCATTTATTTGACCCGCACTATATAAGTTAGTAACCAACTTAGTTTCAAGTGATTGTTTCAATTGTGTGGGATAAATTGAATCATATTCAATCGCGTAAGCATATTTAAGAATTTTTGCCTTTTCTAATCCTGGTAAAGATCTCACCATCTTTTCTTGCACATCATAAGGCATACTTGTTGAAAAACCTTGAATATAAATATCATCATAATATAAACTCTCTGGTTCCAAAAATAATTGATGTTTTTCTTTATCTGCAAATCTTACTACTTTATCTTCGATGGAAGGACAATATCTTGGGCCGATTCCCTTAATATCATCTAATCCACCATACATACTAGACTTATTCAAATTTTCATGAATTATTTGATGAGTTAAATTAGTTGTATAAGTTAAATAACAAGGTTCCTGATTATTAACATCATAAACTGGATCCATATCAAAACTAAAAGTATGATAAATACTATCACCATCTTCACGTTTAGTTTTGGAAAAATCAATACTATTTTTTGCTACTCTTTGTGGTGTTCCCGTTTTAAGCCTTTTTATTTCAAAACCATGTTTAGCTAAATTATCGCTCAAATAATTAGATGGTTTTTCTCCATGAGGTCCCTCGCGTCGTCTTTCACTTCCAACTAAAATATCCGCATTCATATAAGTTCCTGTCGTCAAAATTACAGCTGATGAAGTTATTTTTGTATCGTCCTCTAAAATAACACCTTGAACTTTTCCATCTTGGACAATAATATCTTTAACTAATCCTTCCAAAAGTGTTAAATTATCAGTACTTTTCAAAGTTTTAAGCATTTCTTGTGGGTAAATAGTTTTATCAGCTTGAGCTCTTAAAGCCCTCACCGCTGGCCCCTTACCACTATTAAGCATCTTTATTTGAATTAAGCTCTTATCCGCATTTCTTCCCATTTCTCCGCCTAAAGCATCAATTTCGCGAACAACTATTCCTTTCGCGCTTCCGCCGATTGATGGATTGCATGGCATATCAGCTATATTTTTTATATTACCAGTAACCAATAAAGTTTCATGACCCATTCGGGCTCCAGCCAAAGCTGCTTCGCACCCTGCATGACCTCCACCTACTACTATTATTTCATATTCCATTTTATCATCTACTTTCCAACACAAAAACGACTAAATAATTCATCTATCAATTCATCTTCGTAATTTTCCCCAATAATATCACCCAGTAAATTCCAAATATTTTTCAAATCAATTTCAATCATATCTAAACTAAAGCCATCATTAAGACCTTGTCGTACATCTTTAATAGCCAAAGATACCTCACTTAAAATAGCCCTAGAACGCGCACTAGATAAATAACTTAAATCCTCAGTTTCTATTTTTTCTAAATTAAACAATTCTTTAATTTTTAAAGCTATTTGCTCCATATTAATATTTTTATATGCACTAACATAAATCGTATTTTCTAAACTACTGTCATCTATTTCTTTAGGCAAATCATATTTATTAATAATTGTAATATAATTTTTGCCTTTCAATTTAGTAAGAATTTGTTTGTCGTCTTCAGTTAATTTTTCATTGTAATTTAAAACAAACAATACTAAATCAGCTTCATCTATCAATTTTAGACTCTTTTCAACACCAATACTTTCAACGACATCATTAGTTTTTCTAATTCCTGCTGTATCAATTAAATTTAAAATAATATTATCTATTACTATCGTTGCCTCAACACTATCTCGAGTTGTCCCTTGAATTTCTGTAACTATCGCCTTTTCTTCACCAACTAAATTATTAAGTAAACTACTTTTACCAACATTTGGACGCCCAATAATTACTGTTTTTATTCCACTTTTTAGCAGTTCTCCATTTTTACTTTCCTTAATAATTTTATTTATTCTATTTTCTAAATTATCCATGTTTTCTTTGATTTTTTCAGTAGTCATATCCTCAATATCTTCATATTCTGGATAATTTAGATTAACTTCAATGTTAGCTAAAATAGCCGCTAAATCATCACGTAATTCTTTAATCATAAGTGATGCCTTACCATTAACTTGTTTAAGTGCCATCTCTCTTGATTTATCTGTTTTAGCATTTATTAAATCCATAATACCTTCGGCCTCAGTTAAATCAATTCTTCCGTTTAAAAAGGCTCTCTTAGTAAATTCTCCTGGATCAGCCAAACGGCAGCCATGTGACAATAAAACCTCTAATATCTTATTAGTTGTGTTTATTCCACCGTGCGCATTTATTTCAACCACGTCTTCCATCGTAAACGTTTTTGGAGCTCTCATCAATGATACTAAAACTTCATCTATTTTTTCGCCTTTATCAACTATGTAACCATAATGAATAGTGTGCGTTGGTGCTTGAGAAAATTTATCTTTGGAAAAAACAGAAGCAACTATTTTAATAGCATCTTCACCACTAACTCTAATTATTGATATTGCACCTATTCCTTGCGCTGTGGAAATCGCAGCAATTGTATCATTCATAAAATTCACCTCCAAAAATTTATCTATGGTAATTTTACTCTATATGACATTAATAGTCAAATAAAAACAATAGTTTAAACTATTATTTTTGATTTATTTTATTAAAATATTTAGCCAGTCCCACATATTTCAAAAATTTTTTATTTGGCTTTAATATTCCCATACTTACTTTTTTATCAACAAAGGTTACCACCCATGCTTCAGGATACCTTGGAGGATGAATATTTAAAGGGAACATATGCCTTAAAATAATATCCGAAACCCTGGAATTTATATACTCCGGAAAATATTTAACTGCGTTATCTAAAGCATTGCCAGCATGGATAAATCCGTGCTGCTGAAAAAAAGGTTTTTTACTAGTTAAATCATCCTGCCACGGTGTTTCATAAAAATCATGTAATAATCCGCCAATTGCTGCATCACGATAGTTTAATTTTAACTTTCGACAATAACGATACGATATATAAGAAACACTTAAACAATGTTCAAAAACAGAACAATCATCATGATGTTTATAAGTTTTTCTTTTTTGAAATTCTGGACTATTTAAAATACCTTTTACTATATTATAATACCTAGGATCAAAATAAATTCTACGCTCTGCTTTAGTCTGTCTTTTAATCATTTTACCACCTACTATAAATATTTACGTTTTATAAAAAAGAAATGTTATTATCTAACATTTTCTATTTATTGTTTTTTGTCCATGTTCACTAGAACTTACTGGATAACTCGGTTTTTGAGAAAAACTAACAGAAGATACAACATCGGCTAAAGTACTCAATTTACTATTCATTCCTAAGTTAGCCTTGTTCAATTTATCTTCAGCTTGGTCACCACTATAATGACGACTCATATAACCTCTAACCATCTGATTTCCTTTTAAAAGAATTATGCTTCCAACTGCCACTATAGCCATTCCAAAAATATTCCATGTATACTTTATTGGATTTCCTGTTGAAGCACCAAATAAATTTATTCCGTCTTTTATGTCTCCAATAACATTAGTTCCATTTCTATTTTCTTGTTGTTCCATATAAAACTCCCTCTTTCAAAGTCAGCATTTATTTTATCATAAATTAATATTATGTCAAATTGCTTTCCCATAGTATTAGTATACTACATTATAAGAAATATTTTATACAAATAATCAAATTTACTTATTTTTTAAAAAGAAAGTTAATCGATTTGCTAAATAGAATAACGGTATTATGAGTAAACCTACTAAAATAATATAAGAAAAACCTATGTTACCACACTTTAATACAATTCCTGCTATAAATGTAATTATAAAACGCCCCAAAGCCTCAAATAAATAATAAACTCCAACCGCTTCGGTTGATAAAGAAGGATCACTGTATCTATTAATATAATCAAGTGCGTATATTCTAAATTGACTACCCGTTAAAGACTCCATTAAAATAGCCAATATTGCGGATATACACAATATTATAAATGGTAAATCGAAAACATAAAATAAACCTACTAAAACAAACGGTACAGTTATACATAAAACTAAAATATACATTGCTTTTCCATGGAATAACCTATCAGTCACATATTGAAAACGGGCAAATATATAAGATGTGATCTGCGCTAAAGATAAAATAATTGTACAAACGCCAACAGATAAACCTATTGAATTTAAATAATCAACATTAACTGTATCTAAAAATCCTAACAACCCCCAAGTTATCATCATAAAAAGAAAAAGAGTTAAGAAAAAATTATCAGTAATTACCATCTTTATATTTTTAATCATTGAAATTTTTTCAATTGATAATTCTAACTTTTCTTGTATTGGTACCACAATAAATGAAATTATTATAGTTATAAAATGAATAACCAGGCAAATTATAATCGGAATATATGGATTTATTTCAAATAGAAAACCAGAAATAATCGAAGCTAAAATATTTATTAAAGTAAAATTACTTTGAGCCTCTCCCTGATGTTTTCCATATTCACCTTCTTTTCCTATACTTTTCAATTCATTATATAAAAGTGGAGAACTAGAAATGTTTTTAAGGCCCCATCCAATAGCTTTTAATAAAGATGCTATAATTAAAAAGGCAAAAGATGGGGACCATAAATAGCAAAGTAAAGAAACAAAAGTAATGATCGGCGCTAATCTAAAGCAAAACACATTACCATATATTTTAGCAAATTTCATAAGTGGCACTTGAATTATTAATCTAAGTATTGCAAAAATAGACTCAAGAAGTAAAATGTCTGCTATTTCAATATGCTTGACTTGATTTAAAAAAAATACCTGAACTACTAAAAAAAACAAAAAGTCATAAGTTAATCCTATATACCACTTTATTAAATTTACATTTTTCATTAAACTGTCCCCTATTTCTATAGTTGTTTTATTATAGCACATTTTAAATTAATTTTTAATTATCTACCATATTTTTATACAATGTTTACAATAAAAAATCATAATATTTAATTATGATTTTTCATTTAATTATATTTTAAATAGATATACTATTCCTTTTTAATTGTGCTATTTCCGTTATTAAGAGCCTCTTTGCCTAAACTAGTTAAGGTTTTTGATGGCAAATCGCCATAATCTACACCTGGATATAATCGGTTAGCCATTTCTTTACCACGTTCAATCAATGTTTTTGACATTAAATCTCCTATTTCTTTAGACGTCATATTTCCCATATCTATATTATTATTCATTTAATCACTCCTATTTTTAATATGGCTATATTAAATTAAATGATACAAAAAAAGAAGAAATTAATCTTCTTTATATTTAATAACTACATATCTATTAGGATTTACGCCTTCACTTTCAGTTACTAAATCTTCAAAATCACTAACAACTGTATGAACGATTCTTCTTTCGTAAGAATTCATTGGATCTAATTTTGCAGCAATTTTAGTTTTCAATACCTCACGGCATATCTTTCGAACCTCATAGTTAATATTTCTTTCACGACGCGCTTTATAATTAGAAATATCAATATTAACTTTAATATTAAAATTTCCATATTTTTTAATAGCTTGTCTCAAAACAGTTTGAATACTATTTAAAGTACGACCATCTTTCCCGATTAAAGCTGCATTATCATCAGCAATAATAATTACTGAAAACCCATAATCAGTTTCTTTAACTTCGATATTAAATTTAGTATTCATTTTATAAGCAAGTTCATTTAAAAAATCTTTAATATACTCTTTGACAGCATATTTTGTAGTAACAACTGAAGTATATTTTTTTCCTTTAAATAATCCGCCTTCCGTTTCTTCAAAGTAGTAAAAAGTTTCGTCTTCACGAACATTTAATTGTTCCAAAGACTTTGCTAAAGCATCTTCTTTAGTTTTTGCTTCGTTTCTTACCATCTCTAGCATCTTTATGCCTCCTTATAACCGCAGTTTGAACTATCGTAAATAAACTACCGGTAATCCAATAAATAATAATACTTGTTGACATAGTGAATGATGCGATGAAGATAAATATCATCATAATGTTCATCATCATCTTCATCTGTTTTTCTTGAGCTGGGTTAGTTGCCCCAAGTCCTGAATTCATCTTAAATGAGAAGAACGTTGCTAGTCCAACGACCAGTGGTAATAATAGGTAAATCCAATTACCTGTACTAAATGAATTTAAGAAATGATCAAACGAGAAACTTGTTCCAAATAAAGCATTAAATGGACTAGTTCCTAAACTAAAGCCTAAGAACTTACCTTCAAATACCGCTGGAATTCTATATAAACTCTCTAAGAAAGCAAAGAACAATGGCATTTGGATAAAGGCAAATATACATCCTGACATCGGATTAATATTATATTTTTTATAAATACTCATCATTTCTTGAGCTTGCATCATTTGATCTTCTTGAGAAGTACGATTACGATATTTATTTTGAAGTTTTTCTAAATCCTTACTCGCCTTCTTCATATTTTCCGATTGCATTGCTGATTTTTTACTGATTGGGAAAATAATTAAACGAATTAATAACGTAACTATTATAATAGCCAAACCATAACTTTTAACAAATCCACCAATTTGAATAATTAGCCAACTTAACGGTTTAATAAATATAGTACTCCAAATTCCTTCATAACCACCATCGGCCGGAGTAAATTTTGGACATGTTGGTAATTTATCAATATTAACATCATGTTTTTCGTAAGTTTTAACAATTGTTGGGTCTTCTGGCTGACAAAGAATATTTGAAACTAAACTTTGACCATTTGTTGGTTCTTTAACCACACCACCCTTATCATCTTTAACATAACTAGTACATCCTGTTAATGATATTGTCATCACAAGTAGGAGGACGACTAATATTTTCTTTTTATGCATAAATTATTTCTCCTTTGTTAATTTAAGTATTTCAAAAGCTTTAAGTAAATTTGTTTCCATTTCTTTAAAACTTCGGGTAACTATCCCCTTGCCTACTATTATAATACAATTAAAGTTATTTTGGTAGGTCTTTTCATCAATTATATTTTTTAATCTACGTTTATATTTATTACGCATAACCGCATTACCAATCTTCTTACCCACCGAAAGGCCAAATTTATATGGGCCTTCCTGTTTTCTTTCTATATATATAATATAGTCTTTAAATTTAAAAGGCTTATTATTTTTGATAATACGATCAAAATCATCATTACTTTTTAAAATATTAATTTTTTTCATTATTTCCCACCTCTAATATTTAAAAACCACTGGATTAGCAGTGGCCATTAACGAGATAAGACTTTGCGTCCTTTTTGTCTTCTTCTTTTAATAATGTTTGTTTGCATTCTAGCAAAAAAACCCATTTTTTTACTTCTTCTTCTAGTATTAGGTTGAAAAGTTCTTTTTTTCATTGCTTACACTCCTCTCGTTTTTCGTTTGCTCTATTAATTATATAGATAAAAGGCATGTTTGTCAACGTTTTTTTATTAACTCCCCCTTTTTTACTTAGTATTTTGCTACCACCATTATAAAAATATGCTAAATAGTTACATTTTTTCTAAAATTTAATATCAAAAAAGCGTTTAAAAGGGATTTTATTAACGATTTTATCTCAAAATTCATTAAATGCCCCGTTTTTTTCCACAAGTAAAAATATTAAAAAAACAACAAAAGAGATTTACCACATTACTTATCCACCATAATTTATTTTTAAATTTAAGGCATTTATCTTCATTTCAACATATGTGGAATACTTTAAAATAATTAACAATGTTGATAATTAACTTATCCACATTTTCTGTGGAAAAACGACATTTTTCACCAAATATCGACTTTATCAGTGTGTGGATATCTTTTTTTCTACTTTTTCCACAGTTTTTCTGGAATTTTTAGTAAAAATAATGTAAAATGTAAGTAAGACTTTACAGATTATGGGGGATGTTTATGGATTTAGAAAATATCTGGAGTGTCTTTTTAGAAAAAATTGAAATGAAAGTAAAGCCAGTTTTATTTCAAACATGGTTTAAAGACACTCGGCTTATTAAATTAAATGAAGAAATTGCTTTAGTTGAAGTTCCATTAGACGTTCATAAAAAACATCTAAAAGAAAACTATAGCGACATTATTAAAGAAACATTTATGGAAGTAACTGGTTCTATCTTTAATTTTGAATATGTAACAGTAGGGGAACACACAGAAGAAAATGAAGAAATTGCTATTATAAAAGAAAATGATGATGCTATTTTCGAAAGTGGATTAGATAACAAATACACATTTGAAAACTTTATTTCTGGCGAAAGTAATAAATTTGCTAAAGCAATAGGAGTAGCAGTTGCCGAAAGACCAGGAAGTATGTATAATCCATTATTCATATATGGAAGTAGTGGCCTTGGAAAAACTCACTTAATGCACGCAATCGGAAATTATATAACCTCAAATTCTAACAAAAAAGTCCGTTATGTAACCAGTGAAAAATTTGTTGATGATTTTTTAAGTCTTTATAGAAAAAACGATAACAATTTTAAAGCTGTGGATAACTTTAAACGTAAGTATCGTGACATTGATGTCCTTATGATTGATGATATTCAATACCTAGAAATAGCTAATAAAACGCAGCAAGAATTTTTCAACACCTTTAATGAACTACACACAAAAAATAAACAAATAATTATTTCATCGGATAGATCTCCAGACGATCTAAAAAAACTAGAAGACCGTTTAAGAACAAGATTCAATTGGGGATTAACAATTGACATTCTTCCACCAGATTTTGAACTTCGTATGGCAATTCTTGATAAAAAAATAGAAGCCCAAGGAATCAGTAGCTATGTTCCGGAAGAAGTTAAAGAATATATTGCAAGTAATTGTACAACTGATATAAGAAAACTGGAAGGTGCCCTTACTAGGGTATTTGCGTATGCAACTATCATGAATGGCTCTGAAATTACCATAGATTTAGCTATTGAGGCTTTAAAAGATTATATTGGTAAAGCTATTATCTCAAAAAATAAAATCGATAAAGTAATTCAAATAGTAGCTAAAAACTATAACATAACTCCAGAAGATATTAAAGGAAAGAAAAGACTTTCTAAAATTGCCGTTCCGAGACAAATTGGAATGTATATTTGCCGCATATATTTAAAAGAATCATTACCAAAGATTGGTAGTGAATTTGGCGGAAAAGACCATACTACAGTAATGCATTCCGTTGATAAAATCAAAAGAGAACTTACTAAAGATAAAAACCTTGAAGATGAAATCACAAAAATTGTCGCTCAAATAAGATAGTAGGGGAAAAGTTATTTTAATCCACAGCTTTTGAACAGACCATAATAGCCAATTTAAGTTATAATTAAAAGGAAAAAGGCACTTTTCCACACAATCCACAACAATAATAAAAATATACTTATAAAAATAATAAATCAAAGGAGAAATTAATTATGAAATTAGAAATAAAACAAACAATTCTTTTAGAACATTTAAACTATGTTATAAAAGGCATATCTACTAAAAATTTAAGACCTATTTTAAACTGTATTAAATTTGAATTAACCACAGAAGGATTATATTTGATGAGTACTGACAATGAAATAGCCATTAAAACATTTATTCCAAAAGAAGATATAGAAAATATTGATAACTGTGGAGAAATAGTTGTATCAGGACGTTATATCTATGACATCGTTAGAAAACTCCCAGATGAAATAATAAACATCGAAGAAGTAATAGATTCTAAAATTTATATAACTACTAAAAACTCATCATTTAATTTAAATTGTAGCAATCCAAATGAATTTCCAGATTTAGAATTAGAATATCGTAAAGATCCAGTTGTTTTAAATCAAAAGGTATTTAAAACTATTATAAATCAAACTTCATTTGCAACTTCCACAGGAGAATCACGACCTGTTTTAACTGGAATTAACTTTAAATTAGAAAAAAGTATTATGGAATGTACAGCCACTGACTCTTACCGTTTAGCAATTAAAAAAATAGTTCTTGATAACGAAGTAAGTGAAAACATTAATATAATTATTCCAACTAAAAACCTTTTAGAATTAGTTAAATTAATGAGTGAAGACGAAGAAGCATTAGAAATGCATATTTTCAATAACAAAGTTATCTTTAAATTTAGCCAAATAACCATGATGACTAGATTAATAAGTGGAACTTATCCAGATACCTCTAAATTAATCCCCGAGGAATTCAATTTAACGATGCAAGTTAAATTAATGGACTTCTTCAGTGCTATTGATAGAGCATCATTATTAACAAACGAAAGTGATAAAAACACTATCAAATTAGAAAGTAAAGGTGATACAGTCATTATTTCTTCAAATATTCCTGAAATAGGTAACGTTGAAGAAAAGATAACTGTGGAAAAAAATAATGAAGAAGATATTAAAATTGCCTTTAATTCAAAATTTATGCTAGATTCAATTCGTGTACTTGAATCAGATGAAATTGAATTATTATTTAATGGTGAATTTAAACCAATAATTATCAAAAATCCCGAAAGTGAAGATTTAATTCAATTAATTTTACCAATAAGAACTTATTAAAAAGTTCTTATTTTTATGGAAAAATGACTTTTCCACAATAAAATTAAGATTTTTTTACAAAAAAATTAACTTTCCGACAAATATTGATAAAAATCGACAACTAAAAAGAGTATAAGAGACACATCGATTATTATCGATTAGAAGGAGGAGAGCCAGTGAAAGAGGACTTCTATGAGATAACTAATGCTACTTGTGCTTTAATAGCTAAAGAAGGCTCTAAAACAGAAATAATAGAGGAAAGGAGACATTTTGTAGTAAACAAACCAGTATCTAAAATTTTAAGAGAAAGTTGTGAATACTATGGTAGTACTTTAGAAGGACGAACCAAAGGTAGTAAAAAGCTATTAGGAATGTGTTATAAACTACCAATAATCGTTGAAGGAAGTAATGAATTAATATTTTTTCCAACTATGTCACCATTATTAGATGAATGTTGTTGGATTGCCATTAAACATATTAGTTCATATGAAGCCATTGATAATAATGTCTTAGTAAAATTTAGTGGTGGCGAAGAAAGATTGTTTCCATTATCTTTTGATGCCTTTGAAAGTCAGATATTTAGATCAACTAAATTATTACTAATTTTACGAAATCGCCAAAATAACCAGAAATAAGTTTCAATAGCTTATTTTTTGCTTAAAAAGGCTTATTTTGTGGTATAATGGATATGGAGTATAGGAGTACTACAAAAACTACTTTTTTGAAATAAGGCTCATCAAAATTGAAAAGAGGGAAATCATGGTCCTAAAAAACTTACATATCAGGAATTTTAGAAATTATGATAGCCTAGATATCTCGTTAGATAAAAATACCACGATTATTTATGGCGATAATGGCCAAGGTAAAACAAATCTTTTGGAGAGCATCTATGTTTTAGCTTTTACTAAATCCCATCGGTCATTTATTGATAAGAATCTTATAAAAAGTGGTGAGGAATGTGCTGTCATCAAAGGAACTATACTAAACGAAATTTCTTATAATCTTGAAATTATCTTAAATAAGACCAAAAAACAAGTAAAGATTGATAATAATTCAGTTACTAAAATAGGTGGCTACATAGAAAAAATGAATATTATCATTTTTTATTCTGAAGATTTAAACTTAATTAAAGGATTTCCAAGTGAAAGACGAAAATATTTAAATCTTGAGTTAAGTCAAATCTCGCAAAATTATTATAATACTTTAAATGATTATAATAAATTATTGAAAATTCGCAATGATTATTTAAAACAGATAAGTCTTGGTGATCCAATAGACGAAGCTTACTTTAAAGTTTTAACTGATTATATTGTGGAAAAAAGTGTCTTTATTTATCAAATGAGAGAAAAATATATTCAAAGATTGAATAACATTTGTCCAAAGATATTTAAAGATATAGCTTCCAAAGATGGTTTTCATATTAAATATAAACCATCAATTGATTTTGCAGATTATGAAAAAGAAACCATAAGAACAGAATTATTAAAGGCCTTTAACGATAATTTGGAGCGCGAAATAAAAAATAAAACGACTCTTTATGGTCCTCATCATGATGATTTTGAATTTTATTTAGATGATGAAAATTTAAGATATTATGGTTCACAAGGCCAACAACGAGTTGCTGTATTAGCGCTTAAATTATCAGAAATTCAAATATTTAGAGATTACAAGAAAACAAGTCCAATTATTTTATTAGATGACGTCTTTAGTGAATTAGATAATGATAAAAAAAATAATTTACTTAAATTTATCGATGATGATATGCAAGTCATAATAACTACGACCGATTTATGCAATATCGATCAAAAAATAATTGATAAAGCCAAACTAATTAAAATAGAAAGCGGACAAATCACAGAAGAGGTGAGATAATGGAAGAAAAAAAAGAACATTATAATGAATCGGATATTCAAGTCCTAGAGGGATTAGAAGCCGTAAGAAAAAGACCAGGAATGTATATAGGAACCACCGATGTTAAAGGACTCCATCATTTAGTATGGGAAATTGTCGATAATGCTATCGATGAAGCTTTAGCCGGATATTGCGATGCCATTGAAATTGTTATTAATAAAGATAATTCAATAACTGTAAAAGATAATGGTCGTGGAATTCCAACGGGAATTCATCCTAAAACAGGTTTATCTACAGTGGAAACAGTATACACTGTTCTTCATGCTGGCGGAAAATTTGGCGGAGGCGGGTATAAAGTCTCTGGTGGATTACACGGTGTAGGAGCTTCAGTTGTAAATGCTTTATCAAAAAGTGTAACCGTTACAGTCTATAAAGATGGAGAAATTCAAGAAGTAAAATTTGAAAATGGTGGAAAAACTGTTCAAAAATTAACTGTAGTTGGAACTTGCAGCGAAGAAAGAACTGGAACAACAGTTACTTTCAAACCGGATCCAGAAATTTTTGATACTGATATTTATGATTATGAAACATTAAAAGTTAGAACTCGTGAATTAGCCTTTCTTAATAAAGGCTTAAGCCTTACTTTAAGAGACGATCGTGATGATGAAGATACCACAGGTGAAACTTTCCACTATGAAGGCGGCATTAGTGAATATGTTAGATATTTAAATAAAAATAAAACTCCAATTCAAAGTGAAATAATTCATTTAGAAGGCGAAGAAAACGATGTAATATTTGAAGTTGCCTTACAATACAATACAGGCTATACTGACAGTATTTATTCATTTGTTAATAACATAAATACTCACGATGGCGGGACGCATGAAGAAGGAGTTAAGCGTGCTTTAACTAGAATTATTAATAGTTATGCGAGAAAGACTAACTTATTAAAGGAAAAAGATGATTCATTGAGTGGAGAAGATGTTAAAGAAGGATTAACAATGATCGTTTCTTGTAAACACCCAAATCCTCAATTTGAAGGTCAAACTAAAGGAAGATTAGGAAATTCCGAAGTAAGAAAAATTGCCGATAATGTCTTTGCTGATGGTTTTGAACGTTATTTATTGGAACATCCAGATGAAGCCAAAATAATTATCGAGAAAAATATGACTGCTGCTAGAGCACGAGTAGCTGCTAAAAAGGCCAGAGAACTTACAAGAAGAAAAAGTGATCTAGATGTTATAAATTTTGGTGGAAAACTAGTTGATTGTAAGGATAAAGATCCCGCAAAATGCGAAATATTCCTTGTCGAGGGAGATTCGGCTGGAGGGTCAGCAATCAAAGGAAGAAATTCGATGACCCAAGCAATTCTGCCCCTAAGAGGTAAGATTTTAAATGTTGAGAAAGCAAGAATGGATCGTGCTTTAAGCAATGAAGAAATTAGAACTATTATTACAGCTTTCGGCACAGGAATTGGTGAAGACTTTGATTTGAAAAAGTTAAGGTACCATAAAATTATCATTATGACCGATGCCGACGTTGATGGATCTCACATTAGAGTTTTATTACTTACTTTATTTTATCGTTTCTTTAGACCAATTGTCGAAGCTGGGCATGTTTATGCTGCGCAGCCTCCATTATTTTGTATAAAACATGGTAAAACAATAAAATATGTTTTAAATGAAGAAGAAAGAGATTCTTATTTAGCATCTTTAAACCCAAACACTAAATACGACATTATGCGTATGAAAGGTTTAGGTGAAATGGACGCTGATGAATTAAACGAAACAACCATGGATATTAATAGTCGAATTTTAAGAAAGATAACTGTTGATGATGCTATCGCTGCCGATGAATCTTTCTCAAAATTAATGGGCGAAGAAGTAGAACCAAGAAGAAAATTTATTGAAGAAAACGCAACATATGCGCAGAATTTGGACGTTTAGGAGGTGAATTATGGACCATAGTAAAGATAGATTAGAAGAAAATAACATAGTAAATGAAATAGAAAGTTCATTTTTAGATTATTCGATGAGTGTTATCATGGCACGTGCGTTGCCTGATTTAAGAGATGGATTAAAACCAGTTCACCGCCGAATTTTATATTCGATGTATGAATCAGGTTACACGCCAGATAAACCTCATAAAAAAAGTGCAAAAACTGTCGGAGAAGTAATGGGTAACTACCATCCACATGGTGATTCAAGTATATATGAAGCCATGGTGCGTATGGCCCAAGATTTTAGTTATCGTTATATGCTAGTAGATGGCCATGGAAACTTTGGTAATATTGAAGGTTATGGAGCCGCAGCCATGCGTTATACAGAGTCACGTTTATCAAAAATATCTTTAGAATTACTTCGCGATATTAATAAAGATACCGTTGATTTTGAACCAAACTATGATGAAACAAGAAAAGAACCAACCGTTTTACCTTCAAGATTTCCTAGTGTCCTAGTAAATGGTACTATGGGAATCGCTGTTGGTATGGCTACTAATATTCCTCCCCATAACTTAGGTGAAGTTATTGATGGATGTATAGCTTATATTGATAATCAGGATATTGATACAGTAGGATTAATGCAGTATATAAAGGGGCCTGATTTCCCAACTGGAGCTACTATTTTAGGTAATAGTGGAATCAAAAAAGCCTATGAAACAGGTAAAGGAACGATAACACTAAGAAGTAAAGCGACAATTGAAGAAAAAAATGGTCGCCAATATATAATAATAGATGAAGTACCATATGGAACAAATACTTCTGATTTAAAAAATAAAGTAGCAGAATTAGTTCATAACAAAACTATCGAAGGAATTTCAGATTATCATACAGATCTAAAAGATGGTATTAAGATAACAATTACCTTAAAGAAAGATGCAAATGCGCAAATTGTTTTAAATAATTTATATAAACATACCGGATTTCAAACAAATTATGGTATTACATTATTAATGCTTGATAATGGGGTTCCAAAAACATTAGGATTAAGAGATATAATTTCTAAATATATAGATTATCAAAAAGAAATAATAATTAGAAGAACTAGGTTTGATTTAAATAAAGCTGAAAAACGTGTTCATATTTTGGAAGGTTTAAAAATAGCTTTAGATAATATTGATGAAATAATAAAAATTATTAAAGGTGCTAACGGCGACGAAGACGCTCAAGCTCAATTAATATCAAGATTTAATTTATCAGAGGCTCAAGCTACAGCTATACTAGAAATGAAGTTAAGAAGATTAACTGGTCTAGAAAGAGCAAAAATCGAAGATGAATTAAAAGATTTATTAGAAAAAATCAAATATTACAATGAAATATTAGCATCTGAAGAAAAGGTATTAGGCATTATTAAAGAGGAATTGCAAGAAATAAAAGATAAATATAGTGATGATAGAAGAACAAATATTGATATGACTGCTATTGACTATATTGAAGATGAATCATTAATACCGGTTGAAAACATTGTTATTACACTAACGAACAAAGGGTATATTAAACGTATGCTTAGTGAAAACTACAAAACGCAGAATAGAGGAGGCGTAGGAATAAAAGGAATGACCACAAACGAAGAAGATTTTGTGGAAAACTTAATTTCTATGACTACTCATGACTATATCATGTTCTTTACCAATAAAGGTAAAGTATATCGTGTTAAAGGATATGAAGTACCAGAATTTAGTAGACAATCAAAAGGTTTACCTATTGTTAACTTACTACCACTAGAAAAAGATGAAACAGTAAAAGCTATGCTTAAAATAAATTCTGAAGAAAAAGAGGGTAATATTGTCTTCTGTACACAAAATGGTATTGTTAAGAGAACAGCTCTATCAGAGTTTGAAAATATCAGATCAAATGGTAAAATAGCGATATCATTAAAAGACAACGATGAATTAATTTCTGTGGATAAAACAACAGGAAACAACGAAATCATAATTGCTTCATCAAATGGCCGTATGATTAGATTTGATGAAACAGAGATTAGAATCATGGGAAGAACCGCTGCCGGGGTTAAAGGAATAGATTTAGGTAATGGAATCTGTGTTGGCTGTGAAATTGCTAATCCAGGTCAGGAAGTTTTAGTAGTAACAGAAAAAGGTTATGGAAAACGTACCAATGCTACAGAATATCGAATGACGCATAGAGGCAGCAAAGGAGTTAAAGGATTAAATGTTACTGAAAAAAATGGTAATATTGTAGCCTTTAAATTAGTCAATGGTGATGAAGATTTAATGATAATTACTAATAGTGGAATGATCATTAGATTATCTGTTGCCCAAGTGTCAACAACCGGGCGTGTAGCTCAGGGTGTTAGATTAATAAACTTAAAAGAAGAACAAATGGTTAGTAATGTGGCTCTAATATTCAAAGAAGAAGATGAAGAGGAACTAGAGATTACTACCGAAGAGGATATACCAAAATAGGTATATCTTTTTACTTGATAAAATTACAGCTATGTTTCACGTGAAACATCTAAGCTAAAGTATTTAATAAATCACTAAAATCATCGAATAGTATAGAAAATAGACTATACAGTTATTTGTTATTAATAATGTTCCACGTGAAACATTATTAATAACATTTCTAACGGTGTATTATTTTTTATTTGCAATACTAACCACAATAGTTATGTTATTTAATAATTAATGCCAATTAATGAGCCTAATGTTTCACGTGAAACATTGTATGAAGATGTTTTAAACTAATTAAATACTTTAAATAGTATTTTTTAATAAAAAAGTGTGGAAAAGGGAGCGACTGTTTTAACAAAATTAGTTTTAAAATTTTCTTAACAACTGTAGTGTAAGTATTACACAATTTATATTTTTTATTTAAAATCATTTTATGTTTCACGTGAAACTATCTTCAAATTATATTTTGTTTTTGAACAATAAAGTTCCAATCTTATATTTTTTTATGTAAACAATCTATCAAACAGTAGAAAAAAACAAATAATGTTTCACGTGAAACATAAAAAAACAAACTCAAATAATGAAAAATGTGGATAACTTTCGTGATGTAGTGAGGGTGTCGTTATTAAATGATGGAATAAGCTTTGCCGGAATAAAAAACAATTGTTAACAATCATATTTACGTTTTATTAACTATTAAACTATGTTTCACGTGAAACTTTGCTATATGTTATTTTTTGGCCCGACTAAACCAACAAAAACTCACTTTTACTACAAAAATATACAAATGTTAATAATGTTTCACGTGAAACATTATTACAGTTGCTTTTTTTAGTAAAATATTATATTATTATTTAGGTACAACGTTTATATCTGAACCAGGTCAGGGTCGGAAGACAGCAGCCTTAAGGGTCACTAAACGTGTGTACCTTTTATTTAGGTGATAAAATGAATAAATATATGAAATTAGCTTTTAAAGAAGCCCAAAAATCTTTATTAACAGATGATGTGCCTGTTGGAGCTATAATTGTGGAAAACGGTAAGGTAATAGCTAAAGCTCATAACACAAAAGAAAAAACCAAATTAGTAACTAGACATGCTGAAATAAATGTTGTGGAAAAAGCTTGCAAAAAGAAACAAAATTGGTATTTAAACGATTGTGAAATGTATGTTACTCTAGAACCTTGTAAAATGTGTCAAGGAGCAATTGAACAAGCACGTATAAAAAAAGTATTTTTTGCTGCTCCTAGATCTAAAGAAAACATTTCAAAATCAACATTTAAAAAAATGGAAGAAGGACTAGAAGAGTCTCAAACATTATTAAAAAAGTTTTTCGAAAATAAAAGGAAATGAGCGTAAAGTTATTTCCTTTTGTTGTGGATAAATGTTATAATTATAGTAGTTTTAGAGGGTGATTAAATGTATCAAGCATTATATAGAAAATACAGGCCAAAAAACCTAGATGAAGTAGGTGGACAAGATACAATTGTCAAAATAATTAAAAATTCTATTTTAAATAATAAAATTAATCATGCTTATCTATTTGCAGGACCTAGAGGAACTGGAAAGACGAGTGTTGCTAAAATATTTGCTAAAATGGTAAATTGTGAAAACTTAGAAAAAGGTAATCCTTGTGGAAAATGCACAAGTTGTACCGTTCCAAATAATAGTGATATTATCGAAATTGATGCAGCATCTAATAATGGAGTTGACGAAATTCGAGAACTTCGTAATAAGGTTAATCTTGTTCCATCTTATGGAAAATATAAAGTTTATATTATCGACGAGGTCCATATGTTAACAACTGGAGCTTTTAATGCTCTGTTAAAAACTTTAGAAGAACCACCAGCGCACATTATATTTGTTTTAGCAACAACCGATCCTCATAAAATTCCTGAAACAATATTATCAAGGTGTCAACGTTTAGATTTTAAAAAAATAAGTGAAAACAACATCGTTAAAAGATTATCAGAAATTGCTAATATCGAAAACATTGATATAGAAGAACCTGCTTTATACGAAATAGCTCGTTTATCCGATGGTGGAATGAGAGATTCAATTGGAATGCTAGATCAAGCCGTAGCATATTCAGAATCTAAAATAACTGCTGCGGACATACACGATATTAACGGTACGTTAACGCCGGAAGATTTGAAGTCCTTCATAAACTTAATAATAAAAGGCGACTTAGAAAATATTTTTAAAAAGTTAGATTTTTATAATGATAGTGGTAAGAACTTTGTTAAATTAACCGAAGAGATAATCACTTTTATGAGAAATATTCTTCTTTGTTTAAAAGCACCTGAATATTTCAAAACTATTAACAGTAATTATGAAATTTATAACGAATTAGTAAATAGTATTAATAGCGAGACGATTTTAGATTATATAGATAAACTAAATGATTGCACGATAGAAATGCATCAAGCAAGCAATACAAAACTATTACTCGAATTAGCAATTATTAAAATATTAGGAAAAACAGAAATTGACACCAAGCAAATTAAAACAGTAGAAATCAAAGAAGACCCAGTACCTAAGCCTGCTGAAAGTCCAGCTGAAAATGAAACAGATATTAAATCATCAGAATTAGGCACCAAAGTAGAGATAGTAAACTCTCAATCAGAAAAAACTCAAACAGTAAAAGAAACAAAACAAAAAAACAGACAAGTAGATTATGATAAATTAAACGAAATAAAAGAAATTCGCATTAATAACACTTTAGCAAATTTTAATAAAAAGGCCGCTATGGCAATAAAACAAAAGATACTTTCGCTAAATGACTTTCTACTTGATCCAGATTTTGGTAAATATGCTGGGATGGTTTTAGATGGAACTTTGAAAGCTGCCAGTGAAAAAAACTTAATCTTTGTTTATAAAAATGAACGAATGGCTAACCTATTTAATGAAAATATATTAAGTATTGAAGAAGTTTTAACTAAAGTTTTAGACAATAAATATAAAGCTATAGCTACCGATGTAGATAGCTGGGAAATCATAAAAAATGAATTTAATAGTAAAACAAAAGAATATACTTATCAAGAAGAAAAAATAAATATAGCTGATTTATTTAAAGAAGACGACGAGAAAAGTGAATTCAGCGTTTTCGAAGATATAATCGAATATAATTAGGGAAGGAAGATAATATGAATATACAAGCTATGATGAAACAAGCACAAAAAATGCAAAAGGATATGATGAATGCAAAAGAGGAAATTGATAATTCCGTTTTCGAAGGTAAATCATCATTTGTCACTGTTGAAATGAAGGGAAATAAAGAACTTACAAAAGTGAAAATTGATACAGATAATATCGAAAGCGATGAAATAGAAATGCTTGAAGATATGATTTTAGTTGCTGTAAACGAAGCTAGTAAAAAAGTCGATGAAATGACTGATCAAAAAATGGGTAAATATACTCAAGGAATGCCAGGATTATTTTAAATGTATCCACGAACAATCACCAATTTAATTGAGTGCTTTAAAAAATTTCCAGGGATTGGTGAAAAAACAGCTGAACGTTTAGCGCTTTCATGCTTAAACATGGATGATGAAACAATTCAGTTATTTACTACTTCATTAGAAAACAGTAAAACTAAAATAAAAAAATGTGAAAAATGTGGTAATCTTTCAGAAGATAATGAATGTGACATTTGTAAAGACGAAAGTCGTGATACAAATGTTCTTTGCGTTGTTGAAGAAAGTAAAAATATTGTTTTATTTGAAAAAATAGGAACATACAATGGACTTTATCATGTTCTTGGTGGATTAATTTCTCCATTAGATGGAATTAATCCTGAAGATATAAATATTGCTTCATTATTAAAACGAATAGAAACCGACGATATTAAAGAAGTAATACTTGCTGTTAAACCAACAGTAGAAGGTGAAACAACCGCTTTATATATTCGAAAAATTCTTGAAGGGAGAGATGTAGTAATTTCTAAAATTGCTCATGGAATCCCTATGGGGGCAGATATTGACTATATCGATCCATTAACTTTAGAAATAGCATTATCCGAGCGTAGTCAAATCTCATAAATTATTATAAATTTTATATAATTTATTGAGGTGGAATATGCTATCAAAAATTACACGTGCATTTAAAAGGCTACTTATGGGCTTTTTCATGTTATATGGTTATAACATATTAGTACCAGCAGCCGCTATAATTCCAATAAATATAATAACTGTATTAATACTTACAATCTTTGGTTTGCCAGGATTAATAGCTTTAATAGTAATTAGATTGTTAGTTTACTAGGGGGATGAAAGATGTTAGATGAATATCAAAACTTACAACCAATAGTGTATAAAATATTAAGAAATGCAGCTTTAAAAAATAAATATTCGCATGCATATCTTTTTGAGACTAATGGTTTTTATGATAGTTTTAACTTAATATTTTCATTTGTTAAAACTATTTCCTGTCCCCATAGTTATACTAATAATAAAAATTGTCATGATTGCAAACAATGTGAAGTAATTGAAAGTGGTAACTTTCCGGAAATAGAAATCATATCTCCTGATGGAATATGGATAAAAAAGGATCAACTTCAAAAACTTCAAGAAGAATTTAATAAAAAAGCTATCATTGGTAATAAAAAAATATATATAATAAATGGTGCTGATAAATTAAATAAACAAGCAGCCAACTCAATTTTAAAATTTTTGGAAGAACCAGAAGAGGGAATAATTGCTATTTTAATAACTGATAACATTTATCAAGTATTAGAAACAATTAGATCACGTTGTCAAATAATAAAATTAAAAGAAGAAAAACAGGATTTTAAAGAAGAAAAAACTTTCGCACGTCTGCATCGTCTTCTTTGTGAAGGTGAAATCGCCGAGGCTGAAGAGGAATTAGAAAAATATGAAAAAGTTATAAACTTTGTTAACTATTATGAAAAAAACAAAATTGATACTATAATATATATGCAAAAGTTATGGCACGATTATATTAAATCAAAAGAAGACTTATTAATTGCTTTTGATATTATGATATTGTATTATAAAGATATTTTAAATTATTTAACCAACCGTAATTTAGAAATATTTGTTGATTATAAAAATGATATTGAATACATTGCGGGCAAAAACAATTTAAAAACCATTAGTAAAAAATTAAATATAATTACCGAATTTAAAGAAAAAATTAAATATAATGCTAATACAAGCTTACTTATGGACAAGCTAATTATCACTTTGGAAGGAGGGGTATAATGATAGAAGTTGTAGGTGTTTCCTTTAAAGAACATGGACGCATTTATTATTTTGATCCAAATGGCTACAAATTAAAGAAAAACGTCACAGTTATTGTTGAAACCGATCAAGGATTACAATTTGGTAAAGTTATTAACGATCGAATTGAAATCAGCCCAGAAGCTTTAAAAAGTGAACTAAAACGAGTAGTTAGAATTTCTAGTAAAGATGATTATAAAAGACATATGAAAAATCTTAAAGATGGCAAAGATGCCCTCGCAAAATGTCGTAACTTAGTTCAAAAGAAAAAAATGAAAATGCAAATGATTGATGCCAGTTATACTTTCGATCGTGATAAATTAATATTTCGTTTCCTAGCCGATAATCGTGTGGATTTCCGTGAATTAGCTAAGGAATTAGCAAGTATTTACAAAGTTAGAATTGAGTTAAGACAAATTGGTGTTCGTGATAAAGCCAAAGAAGTAGGAGGCTGTGGGCCTTGTGGTCAGCAATTATGTTGTGCTAGATTTTTAAAAGATTTAGATACAGTTTCTATAAATATGGCTAAAAATCAAAACATATCTTTAAATCCCAGTAAAATTAACGGAGTTTGCGGACGCTTACTTTGCTGCTTAAAATATGAAGATGAAGATTATAAATCTTGCCGAGGCTGTTTACCCAAAATAGGCGATAAAGTAAAAACCGACTTTGGTGTCGGAACCGTTATTGGCTTAGATATTTTAAAACAACAATATAAAGTTGATGTTCCATCACATGGAATCGTTATGGTGGACAAGTAGTTGGAAGTTATTAATTATTTATTAGGGTATAAAAATTTAAGAATATATCAAGATACGGAAATGTTTAACTTTTCATTAGATTCAGTTCTCCTTCCTAATTTTATAACTATTAATTCTAATGTTCAAAAAATTATGGATATCGGAACTGGTAATGCTCCAATACCCTTGATATTATCAACCAAAACCAAAGGTAAAATAATCGGAGTGGAAATTCAAAGTAAATCTAGCCAATTAGCTAAAAAATCAGTTGAACTAAATAATTTAGACGAGCAAATTACAATTATCAATGAAGATATTAATAACTTAAAGGAAAAATATCCTTCAGAATTTTTTGATATAATTACTTGTAATCCGCCTTTTTTTAAAGTACATGATAATTCAAGGTTCAATAAAAATGATTATAAAACTTTGGCACGCCATGAAGTAACTTTAAATTTAGATCAAATTTGTGAAATTGCCAAAAAACTGTTAAAAAATGGTGGTGTCATTGGCATGGTTCATAGACCAGAGCGGTTAACCGATATTTTAGAGACCATGAGAAAATATAATTTAGAACCAAAGAAAATTAGATTTGTATATCCTAAAGAAAAAAAAGAAGCCAATATCGTTTTAGTTGAGGGCAAAAAAAACGGAAAAGAAGGTTTAAAAGTTTTGCCACCCTTAATTAGCCATGAAGAAGATGGTAATTATACCAAAGAAGTTCAATCATATTTTGAGTAGGTGATAAAATGAGTCAAAAAAGTTATGATAATAGTCCAACCCTATATATAGTTCCAACGCCAATCGGTAATATGGAGGATATAACTTATCGGGCTTTAAATATTTTAAAAGAAGTTGATATAGTATTTGCTGAAGATACTAGAGTAACCAATCAATTACTAAACTATTTCAATATTAAAAAGCCGTTAATATCAAGCCATCTTTATAATGAAAATAGTAATTGCACTCGAGAAATAGAATATTTAAAAGAAGGAAAAAATGTTGCTGTAGTTAGTGATCGTGGAACGCCAGTTATTAGCGATCCAGGTTATATATTAGTTAAAGAGGCTATTAAAAACGGTTATAATGTTGTCTGCTTGCCAGGTGCCACAGCAGTAATACCTGCTGTTGTAATGTCGGGTTTGGGTGAAGGTCCATTTACTTTTTACGGATTTTTAAACAGTAAAGAAACAAAACGCAAAAAAGAATTAGAAGAATTAAAAGAATCGCCATTTACTATAGTTTTTTATGAAGCCCCACATCGCATTACTAAAACTTTAAACAATATTAAATCAATTTTTGGAAATAGAAAAGGCGCAATTGCTAGAGAAATAAGTAAAAGATATGAGGAAGTAATTAGAGGAACTATTGAAGACTTAATAAAATCTGCTGATAATTTAAAAGGTGAAATTGTATTAGTTATTGAAGGCAATAAAGAAGAAAAAGACTTTAGTGATCTTTCAATAATTGACCATATAAATATTTATTTAAAAGAAGGAAAAGATTCGAAAGAAGCAATTAAACTAGTCGCTAAAGATCGTAATATTCCTAAAAGCGAAGTATATAATGAATATCATCATCTAAATTAAAATAGCAAATAAACGAAAACATTTCAGTTATCTTTGATGAAATGTTTTTATTTCATTAAAAATGTAGTATACTATTAGAGAAAAAGGTGAGATGTATGAAATTAATCGTCGGACTTGGAAATCCAGGTAAAGAATATGAAAATACAAGACATAATGCCGGCTTTAGATTTATTGATAGTTACGCTAAAGCTAAAAACTTAAGTTTCAATAAAGAAAAATTTAATGGCTTGTATACTGATTTTCTTCAAAACGGTGAAAAGATTATATTATTAAAGCCCCAGAAATATATGAATTTATCGGGTGAAGTTATTAAGGCGTATCTCGATTTTTTCAAAATTGAAGTTAACAACACGTTAATTATAGTTGATGATTTAGACACCGAAGTAGGAAAAATTAAACTTCGTTATAAAGGATCATCAGGTGGACATAATGGTTTGAAAAATATTGAAAACCATTTAAAAACACAGGACTATAAACGTTTAAAAATTGGAATTTCTAACGATAAGAATAAAGATTCAATTGATTATGTTATTGGTAAAGTTCCAGTAGAAGAATTAAATTTAATGAATTCTGTTAATAAAAAAGCTGAAAGTTTAATAGATGACTTTTTATCAATGAATTTTGACAATGTCATGAACAAGTATAATTCGAAAGGATGATCGCATGAGTTTTCTAGATAACATCTTTGATATTAAGGATGAAGAAGAAGTTATTGGTCTTACTAGTGAATTAAAAAGTTTGTATTTATATAAAAAATTTCAAAAAGAGAATAAATCCTTACTATTAGTAACTTCAAATCTTCATGAAGCTGGAAAGCTTTATACTTCATTATCCCACTATACTAACAAAGTATGGTTTTTTCCAATGGACGATTTTCTTACAAGCGAGGCAATAGCTATTTCTCCAGAGTTTAAAATTAGCCGTTTAGAAACCATTAATAACCTTTTAAATGAAGAAAAGGGAATAGTTATCACCAATCTAATGGGATATTTAAGGTTTTTACCTCCAAAGAAAAATTTTAAAGAAAGTTATTTGAATTTAAAAGTAGGCAGTGATTATAAAATCGAAAAACTGATTGAAAAATTCTATAAACTTGGTTATAAAAGAGAGACTACTGTTAATATGACCGGCGAAATAGCCGTTCGTGGTTTTGTCCTTGATGTATTTCCACTAAACAGTTCAGATCCCATAAGAATTGAATTTTGGGGTGACACCATTGATTCGCTAAAAACCTTTAATGTTGATACCCAAAGGACAACTGGAAATATAAGCGAGATAACAATTTATCCAAATACTGAATTTTTGATTGATAAAGATATTTTTGAGGTTCCGTATCGCGATATGTACAAATATACAAAAGTATCCAATATAGAAGGTTATATGAATGAGCCAATAACGGTATATGATAATTATCATAATTTACTAACTAACTATAAATTATTACAAGAGGAAATAACCAATTATAATATCAGTGCTGACCGTGAAAAAGATACAAAGTATATGCATAATTTTGAAGATATTAAGGCATCGAAACCATTAATATTTGAAACTTTTGAAAATTATCATCATAATATTAAAAATATTCAAAGTTATAAAACCTTTGATATCGAACCGTTTCCAAAAACTCCGAAGGATATTAATGATCGTTTAACTGTATATTTAAAATCAAAGAAAAACGTTATAATTTGCTTAGATAATCGTTATCAAGTTAATAAATTAATAGATAATTTAGAAAATCCTAAATTAATCTATACAAACGAACAAGAATTATTTCCCGGGAAATTAAATCTAATTGTAAAAAAACTAACTAGTGGATTTGAAACCGATAAATATGTTGTAATCACGCCAAGAGAATTATTCAACCAAAATGAAGAGAATAATTATAAGACAAAATTTCGTTATGGAAGCCGTATTAAAGATATTACCAAATTAGAAATAGGTGACTACGTTGTTCATGGCGCCCATGGAATTGGTAGATATTTAGGAATTAGAACTATGCCTAAAAATGGTCTTAATAAAGATTATTTAACAATTGAATATAAAAACAATGATAAGCTATATATTCCTGTAGAAAAATTAGATTTAATTACTAAATATTCTGGCAAAGATGGCAGTGAACCTAAATTAAATAAACTTGGTAGCCATGAATGGGAAAAAACCAAAGCTAAGGCTCGTAAACGCGCTGAAGACATGGCAGAAGAATTACTAGAATTATATGCTATTAGAGAATCTAAAGAGGGATATGCTTTCGTAAAAGATTCCGAGGAACAAATAGATTTCGAAAAAGAATTTGAACATACAGAAACCGCCGATCAAATAAGAGTTACTGAAGAAATAAAACAAGACATGGAAAAACCTAGACCAATGGATCGACTTTTATGTGGTGATGTTGGATATGGAAAAACAGAAGTTGCTTTTCGCGCTATCTTCAAATGTATTTTATCTGGGAAGCAAGCAGCTATGCTATGTCCAACAACGATTCTTTCATCACAACATTATAAAAATGCCCTTCAAAGATTCAAGTCCTTTCCTATTAATATTGAAATTTTAAATCGTTTTGTTAGTTCCAAAAAAATTACAGAAATTTTAGAAAAATTAGCAGAAGGCAAAATAGATTTATTAATTGGAACACATCGTTTATTAAGTGAAGATGTTAAATTCAAAGATTTAGGATTACTAGTTATCGATGAAGAACAAAGATTTGGTGTTAAACATAAGGAAAAAATAAAACAATACAAAAATAATGTAGATGTTTTAACCTTGTCGGCAACCCCAATTCCAAGAACCCTTCAAATGTCAATGGCTGGAATTCGTAGTTTATCGATGCTTGAAACTCCACCAGTCGATCGATATCCAATTCAAACTTATGTCCTTGCTGAAAATAACCAGATAATCAAAGAGGCAGTGTATAAGGAATTAGCGCGAAATGGGCAGACGTTCATTTTATTTAATCAAATTAAAAATATGAATACAAAGTTAAGCGAGTTACAAGCCTTAATTCCTGATGCGAAAATAGAAATAGCTCACGGTCAAATGACAAAAAATGAACTAGAAGATGTTATGTTTAGATTTAATAATCATGAATTTGATGTTTTACTCTGCACGACAATTATTGAAACAGGTATTGATATACCAACCGTTAATACGTTAATTATCATTGATGCTGACCGTTTTGGATTGTCACAATTGTACCAAATAAGAGGGCGTATTGGCCGCAGCAATAAAATAGCTTATTGTTATTTGATGTATGATAATAAGAAATTACTATCGGAAATTGCCGTTAAACGATTAAAAGTTATTAAAGATTTTACCGAATTGGGCAGTGGCTTTGCAATTGCTATGCGTGATCTATCAATAAGAGGCGCTGGTGATATTTTAGGTAGTGAGCAAGCAGGATTTATTGACAGCATTGGTATTGAACTCTTTTTAGAAATGTTAAATGAAGCAGTTCAAAAGCTTCAAGGTAAAGAAGTACCTAAAGAAGAAGATACAAGTATTAACCCACTTGTTGAAGTCAAAACAGCAATAGATGATAATTACGTATCAGAAGAAGATTTAAAAATAGAAATTCATAAAAAAATTAATAGTATAAACTCATACGACAAATTGAACGAAGTTAAAAATGAATTAGAAGATCGTTTCGGAAAAGTATCTGAAGACTTAATAATTTATATGCATGAAGAATGGTTTGAAAAATTAGCTAATAAAATCGGTATAAAACAAATAAGACAAACCAAAAACTTCATTGAAATTACGTTGGATAAAGAATTAACCAAAAAAATAAATGGTGAAACATTATTTTATGAAGCCAGCAAGTTAAGTCGTATGTTTAGATTTAGTATGAAATTTGAACGCTTAATAATTACCTTAGATACTGTTAAATTAGATAAACATTTTATTTATTATTTAATTGATTTAATGAAAATATTAGAAAATAGTATTAATTGATAACAATTACAATAGACAAATTTTCTTTTTACATTTTTTTGAACATATTAACAGAAATGTTAAGTAATTTGACAAAATAATATATATTTGATAGTATAACTGTCTAGAAAGAAGGGATTTTATGGCTAAAAACACCAATTATTCTTTACATAGGGGTTTTCCTGGAAAGTCACCAGATGATAGTAAAAGCTTTGGACATATAATAACTGCTTGTTTTGCAGCATCAGCTTTAACAGTTGCTATTGGAACAGCTTTACCAAAAGAGCCAGTTGATGGGTACCTGTTTGATGGCTATAATGTTCAAGCTTCAGTTAACGAAGATGTTTATAATATTTCTGTTGGTCAAAAGCATGTTCAATATACTAAAGACCAATTAGATGAAATGGATTTAGTTCCAAACGAACTTAATTGTCAAAAAATTGATGACAATCATCGATATACTATTAAACCTTTAGCAAATGTTGGACCTAAGACAGTTTTAACCGATTTAGGATTAATGGGGGGAGTTGGTTCAGTTTCAGCAGTTATTTTCGCTGGATTATCAAAAATTTTCCCACAAAAAAAACGTCATCAAAAAACAATGACTCGTTCAAAAAATTATCAGCATTAATAGCAAGAAAAATTTCTGATAAAAGGAACTCAAGAATAGAGACAAAGCTCTATTCTTTTTTATTATTATGAATTCAAGTTGAAATAGTTGACAATGGGGGGGGGGTATACTATAAACGGATAAAAATCGACAAAAAAAGAAAAAATAAAAAACTATAATTATAAAAGAAAATAAATAATTGAATCATAACGAAAGATTCGATATAATTATAATGGTACGAGGAGCAGTTGATAAAATGCGAAGACAAAGGAAAAACAAAAAACAAGTTAGATTAGTACTAAGTTTATCTGTCTGTTTATTATTAGTAATGACCATAGGCTATGCGGCGTTCAGTACAAATTTAACTATTACAGGTAAAGGTAACATAGTAGAAAAGTCAAAAAATATAAAATCGTGGTCTAATACAAGTAATGAAGACTTTCATACTGAATTTTACCGTAAAAATATTATAAATATAAATTTTATAAACAATGTATCAATTCCCTCGGATTCTGTTGAAAATTGGGACATATCAGCTGATGGACGGAAAGGCGTTATAGCATATGTAAAATTTAATAAAGATAACCCTGAAAAATATGATTTATATATAGGTGCAAAAGGAGGCGTAGTTGCAAACCAAAATAGCGGATATATGTTTTATAACTTTACCGAAGTTACTTCAATAAACTTCAATAATAACTTTGATACCAGCAATGTAACTAATATGATTTCAATGTTCCAATTTTGTACTAATCTAGAAACAATTGATATATCAACATTTGATACAGCGAACGTAACTAATATGCAAAATATGTTTGGTATGTTTAATAACACAACAGGTACTGTAGAAGAAAACAAGTTAACTGAAATTATTTTTGGTGAAAAGTGGAGTACAAAAAATGTGACTCAAATGGCGCAAATGTTTGCTGGATGCAAAAAAATAACAACAATAGATGTAAGTAATTGGGATACTTCAAATGTAATAAATATGGGGAGTGTTTTTGCTCATTGTTATAATTTGAAATCAGTGGATGTTAGTAAGTGGAATACAGGTAATGTAAATGATATGAGCTGGCTATTTATGGCTTGTAGTAATCTAACTTCGTTGGATTTAGACAACTGGAATACAAGTAAAGTAACTGCTATGCGAGACATGTTTCTGGGGTGTACAAAATTGAAAAGCTTAAATTTATGTTCCTTTGATACAAGAAAAGTAAGTAACATGTATCAAATGTTTAGAAATACAACAGCCATAACTCAAATCAAAATAGGTCCTAATTTTACTACAGCGGGTGCTGATACAACTAATATGTTTTTTGGTAGTGGAGTTGAAGCTGTAACCACGGGTCAATGCTAATAAAAAGAGAACACCAATCAAGGGTTTCTCTTTTTAAATATACTTATAATAATCAAATAAAATTTATTTGTTATCCATATAATTCATAACTTTAGGTACTACTTGTTTCTTACGAGAGACTAATCCTTCGAAGAAATAACCTTGTTCAATATCTTGAACGCCGAAAGAACCACTAAAGATATGTTTACTACTATCATTAAATAAAATATATGATCCATTTTTAAGAATATCAGTTACAAATAATGCTACAGCAGTATAATCTTCATTTTTAGCAATATCATTTAACGTATCAATAAATTCTTGTTTTTTGCTCATGATTTCCTCAGTGCTCATTGTTGAAACTTGACCAATTCCAACCTTTTGATTATCAATGGTAAAGTTTTTAAAGTCGCCATGAATAACTTCGTTAATACTCATACCTTCAATTGAAGATCCAGCCTTAAACATCTCCATACCATATTCTTCATATTTCACACCAGCAATATTTGCCAGTTCTTCTAAAGCTTTTTTATCAGTTTCTGTTGTTGTTGGCGAAGTTAATAATAAAGTGTCAGAAATAATACCTGACATCATTAACCCAGCAATATTTTTAGGAATTTCAATATTACTTTCTTTATACATTAAATAAAGAATAGTTTCTGTACATCCTAAAGGCATATTTCTAAAGTTAATTGGTGCTGAAGTACCAATATTACCAATTTTATGATGATCGACAACTTCAACTATTTCAGCTTCATCTAATCCGATAACGCTTTGCTCTTTTTCATTGTGGTCAACTAAGATAACTTTTTTAGGATGTTTATTATCTGAAATGTTTGCTCTAAATATCCCCAAACAAAGTCCATCATTATCAACAACTGGATAATTGCTATATTTTTTCTTGTTTGCAATCTCTAGGACATCATATAAATTATCATTTTCATTAACCGCAATAATTTCATCTTTTTGAATTTTATCCTTTATATAATTACTTAAAACCACTAAGTTAGCCGTAGTAATGCCATCAAAATCAGTACTAATAACATCAACATGATTTTTCTTTGCAATTTCTAAATGTTCAGGTTTCATTTCAACACCATTAGTTAAAATAATAATTGATGCTGAGTTGTTAACTGCATATTCAATAATGCTGTGACGATCACCAACTATTAGAACACTATCTTTATCAATCTTAATAAGCTCTTTAAAAGTTGTACTTCTATAAGAGGGAACAATTATATTTCCAGTAATCTCTTTATCAAAACGTAAGATTTCTTTAGCTTTTAATGCTTCTAACAAATTATCATAAGAAGTATTAATATATTCTAGTTTTCCAGAAATTAAATTTCCGGCAACATCTTTCATTGAAACTGCGCCTAAATATTTTCCATCTTTAGAAACAACAGGAATAGTTCCAATTTTAGTTTCATTCATATAGTTATATCCTTTATATATAGAATCAGTTTCGTGTAAAAAGCAGTCAGTTACATAATCTACATCTTTAATTTCCAATCTAACGTCATTTAAATATTTTGGTGTTTCAAAATCAAAATAATCCAAAACAAATTTTGTTTCTTTATTAATATTACCTAAAACTCTTGGCTCTGTATCTTCGCCTAATTGATTTTTTAAATAAGACAAAACAATAGCTGAAGTAACACTGTCAGTATCTGGTTTTTGATGCCCAAATATTAAAGTTTTTTCCATAAAAATCCTCCTTTTAAAAAATAAACATTTTCATTATAGCATGTTTGCCCTAAAAATAAAAGAAACATTATCTGTTTCCATAGTAAATTATTGCAAAAATCCACAAAATGAGTAAGCATATTACCAAAGTAAAAGCAAAACCAATTATAAAAAGCCCAAAATTAGTATTTCTTCTTTTTCGTCTAGGAATAGATTTTTCTTCTTCAGTTTGTGGTATAAACTGTTCATAATTAAAATTACCAACCAAGTCACTCCAAACTAAAATTTCAGTTCCATCTTGGCTTTGTTTAATGTTGTCTAATATTTTAAGGTTATTGAGTGGCTTAATTTCCTTTAAAGTGTATTTTTCATAAGCTTTGTCATCATCATCTTTACTTTCTAAAACATTGATTAAATTAACCGCCGCGAACGTTGTTAAATTATTATAGTTTTCAAAAGTATATTGTCCTTGAAACTCTTTCAAAGCAGTTTCATAGTAATACCATTTTAATCCGCTATGAAAAGCTAGAAACCAATGAAAATTTTGAATCTGTTTTTTACTACTAACATCTTTGTCTTTTTCTAGATAAAGACGAATAACTTCAAACCCCAAAGCTTCTAAAAAAGGTGCCATAAATTCCATAACTTCATTACTTTTTGTTAAGTCATACTTTTTGTTTCCGACTTTAGCTTCCTCGTTATTTATTAAAAATTCATATAATCCATTTTGCGAGTTGATGCCTATTTCCGCATACTTTTGTAAAATACTTTCCTTCTCCATACAAAAAACCTCTTCTTATTACTTTTTTTAATAATAACATAATCTTGCAAAAAAGGCAAAAGTTAAGAGTATAATTTTACCATTTACTCACACAATATTTTTAGAAAGAAGGTAATCTATGAAAGCAACAGGAGTCGTAAGAAGAATTGACGATTTAGGAAGAATTGTTATTCCAAAAGAAATACGAAAAAATTTAAGAATTAAAAATGGTGAAAACCTTGAAATTTTTATCGATGAAAATGATAATATCATTTTAAGAAAGTATAGCCAAATCGATAAATTAAAAGATGTGGCTAGTGAAGTAGCTGAATCTATTCATTTAATCACCAAGAAAAACGTTCTTATTACTAATACTGATACTTTTATTTCGATTAGTGGTAGTTTAAAAAAGGAGTATTTAGATAAAGCTCTCTCTGGTCAAATCATTAAAGCTATGCATGACCGTAAAGAGATTTTTCATCCAGATATGACTGATGTGGAAATGTCCGAAGATAAAAAAGAAAATGCCAGTTATATATTTTCGCCAATAATTGCTGGTGGTGATGTTGTTGGAGTAATTATGGTGATGTCTAAAAAAGAAGAAGTAACCGAAAGTGATTTTCAAACCGCTAAAATTGTCGCTAACTTTCTAGCTAAGCATATTGAAGGATAAAAAAATATATGCTATAATGAAAAAAGAAAAGCGACGAAAGAGAGAAAAATAGGTGACTTTATAGAGAGTTTATGGTTGGTGTAAATAAACAAGGTGACTATTTCGAATGGCTCTGGAGCCTTCTAATCGATATTTAGGTTAGAACGATAACGTGCGTTAAACGTTTGAGGTAAGTATTTACTTACAAATTAAGGTGGTACCACGTCAAATCACGTCCTTATACTAAGGGCGTTTTTTTATTGAAGGAGTGATAAAATGCGTAAATTTGAAAAAGTAAGTTTAGATGAATTTATTAAAGATACAGGGTTAACAAAGCAAGAATATAACGAATACAGCCTGCCAAAAAGAAGTACCAAATATAGTGCTGGTTACGATTTTAGTTTACTGTTTGATCTAGATATATTACCTGGTGAAACAAAAAAGATTCCAACTGGGATAAAAGCGTGTATGGAAAGTGATGAAGTATTAATGATTTTCATTAGAAGTAGCCTTGGCTTTAAATATAACATTCGAATGTGTAATCAAGTTGGGATTATTGATAGTGATTACTATAATAATCAAAATAATGAAGGTCATATATTTGTAAAAATTCAAAATGAAGGTACTGAAAGAATTCATTTTAATAAAGGTGATAATTTTGTTCAAGGAATTTTTACTAAGTATTTAATAACAGATGATGAAGAAGAAATTACAAAAGAAAGAAATGGTGGCTTTGGTAGTACTAATAAGGAGGAACATAATGGAAGATAAAAAATTACTTATAATTACACATGTAGCTGACCCTGATGGAATTACCCCAATAATATTGGCCAAACTAGTTTATCAAAATTTTGATAGATTATTATTAAATCCCAAAGACGTCGACATAAACTTAAAGGAAAATATTGATAAATATGATGAAATTCATGTTATTGATTTATCTATGTCTGAACAATTAGCTGCTGAAATTAATAATAGTGAAGAGTGGAAGAAAAAAGTTAAATTGTTTGATCATCATAAAAGTGCGCTTCCTTTAAATAAATACGAGTTTTCTACAGTTATCGATGAAACCGAAACTCAAAAAGAAAGCGCAACCAGTATTTATTATAATTATTTAAAGAGTATTTCTAATAATCAAATTCTTCATAAAAAAGTAACAGAAGGATTAGTAAACCAGGTTCGTCTTATTGATACTTATGATTTTAAAACGGAAGACGATAAAATAGCTCATAACATTGATGCCTTGTTTAGCATTTTAGGCCGTGATAATTACATTGATTACTTTTTAAAATTTTTAGAAAATAATGAAGAATTTAAATATAATGATCAGGAGCTATTCTTAATAAAATTAGAAAAAGATAAAATGAATAATTATCTTGAAAGTAGAGAAAAAGAAGTCATCAAAGCCAAATTAGATGGCCACCAAGTAGGAATTGTCTATGCTGAAAAATATCGCAGTGATTTAGGACATTATTTAGCTAGCAAAAATCCAAATTTAGATTTTGTTATTATAATTAATGTTTCAAAAAGTATTAGTTATCGTAGTGACAATAAGGTAGACCTCTCTATTTTTTCAGCAAAATATGGCGGTGGCGGTCATAAAAATGCTTCAGGTAGTCCACTACCAGAAAACTTATTAAAAAACATAACTAAATTAATTTTTAATGATATTGAGTTCATTGAAGAACTAAAGGAGGAAGAAAAACATGAATAAAACATTTTATATAACAACCCCAATATTTTATGCATCAGGCAAACCCCAAATTGGTAATGCCTATACAGCAGTTCTAACTGATGCGATTGCCAGATATAAAAAAATAGCTGGCTATGATGTTATTTTTCAAACCGGAATGGATGAACATGGTCAAAAAGTTGAATTAAAAGCTGAGGAACAAAATAAAAATCCCCAAGAATTTGTTGATGAAATTTCTTTAGAGGTCAAGAGAATTTTAAAAACAGTTAACGTTGATTATGATCGTTTTATTAGAACAACTAATAGCAATCATAAAGAGGTTGTTCAAAAAATATTTAAACAGCTTTATGAACAAGGCGATATTTACAAAGGAAAGTATGAAGGCCTTTATTGCACACCATGTGAATCATTTTTTACTAAATCTCAACTCGTAGATGGAAAATGTCCAGATTGTGGAAGAGAAGTCCATCAAACCAGTGAAGAAGCTTATTTCTTAAAATTAAAAAAATATGAAGATTGGTTAAAAAAGCATATTTTAGATAATCCTGATTTTATTGTTCCAAGTACTAGACGTAATGAAATGCTTAATTTTATCGATAAAGGATTAGACGATTTATGTGTTTCAAGAACCACTTTTGATTGGGGAATCAAAGTTCCTTTCGATGAAAAACATGTTATCTACGTTTGGTTAGATGCTTTAACAAATTATATTACTTTTGCAGGTTATTTAACAAATGACGATGAATTTAATAAATATTGGCCAGCAAATGTCCATGTAGTTGGTAAGGATATTTTAAGATTTCACTCAATTTATTGGCCAATTATGTTAAAAGCCTTAAATTTACCAATTCCAAAACAAGTTTTTGCTCATCCATTTTTCGTTGATTCAAAAGGTGAAAAGATGAGTAAATCAAAGGGAAATACTTTATATGCCGACGATTTAGTCAACTATTTCGGCACAGATGCGATTAGATATTATTTATTAAGTGAATTAGGAATATCCCATGATGGAAATATTGGAACGGATTTAATAATCGATAGATATAATTCCGATCTAGCCAATACCTTAGGTAACCTAGTTAACCGTACTATTACTATGGCTCATAAATATTTTGACGGTATTGTTTATGAACCTTTAGCTAAAACAGTAGAAGACGATGAACTTATAAACTTAGCCAAAGACTTAAAAAACAAGGTTGAAACGAAAATGGACGAATTAAAAGTATCAGAAGCCCTTGCCGCCATATTTGACGTTTATCGAAGAAGTAATAAATATATTGATGAAACTACGCCATGGGTGTTAGCCAAAGACGAAGAGCAGCAAGAAAGATTAAAAACAGTTATTTATAATTTACTAGAAGCAATTCGAACAGCAACCGTATTTTTACAAGCTTTCTTACCAGAAACATCTGATGAGATATTTAAACAATTAAATACCCAAAATAGAACTATTGATTCAGTAGATAATTTTGATGGCATGGATAGTGGAATTAAGCTAAATGAACCAGAGGTTTTATTTGCTAGAATTGATAAAGAAAAAAAGCTGGAAGAAATCAATAATTAAAATAGAAATTTTAAAAGGAAAGACACTTTATTTATGAAATAAATGTTTAACACTTTAAAATTTCTACTTTTTTTTTAAATGTTGCTTAAAAAGCAAGGAAAAAAGGAATATTTGTTGTATAATGTAGTTAAAAGGAGTGAGTAAATGACGATCGAAGAGTTAAGAATTCAAGGGACAATAGAAACAATAGATACAATGTCATTAACAAAAGACAAAAGTGTCAAATTAACTGGATATCCTTCTAAAGATCAACCGTGGAAAAAATTTTATTCGCCAGAAGCTTTTAATGAACCACCTAAAACCACTGTATTTTCATATTTCAAAGAAAGCAGCAAAGAACATTTAGATGTTACTGCTATTAATTACTATGGTAATAATATAAGTTATCAGGAAATGTTAAATAATATTTATAGAACTGCTAACGCTTTTGCTAGTTTAGGTATAGTACCAGGTGACAGGGTATCATTTTGTCTTCCAACGTTACCAGAATCAGTATATTCATTTTACGGATTAAATGATTTAGGAGCAACATCTTGTTGGATTGATCCAAGAACAGGGGCTAATAGAATAAGAAATTGCTTAAATGCCACGAACTCTAATTGCTTAGTTACCGTAGATTTGGCTAGTCCTAAAATTGATAAAATTTTGGATGAAACAAGCGTTGATAAGGTTATATCTTTATCTCCAACTCAATCATTACCGCCACTATTAAAATCGGCAAGTAAATTAAGTTCATTTATCAGTGGAAAAATACATAGAGAAAATTCTTTTAACTATGGATATTTAGATTGGGGAAAGTTTGTAAGAAATCAAAGTGACATACCGGGATATAAACGAAATGTTTTAAGAAACCAAGATCCAGCTTCGGTTGTTTATACAAGTGGGTCTACGAGTGAGCCTAAAGGTGTTGTTCTTAGCAATGACGCTTTAAATGCGCTCGCTTTCCAATATAAAAATGTTGGTGTTAATTACCATGAAGGTTTCCGTTTTCTTAATGTCATGCCATTATTTTTAACTTACGGTCTTGCCTGTGGCGTTCATATGCCTTTTTGCTTGGGAATGACAAACATTATTATTCCACAAATTGATCCATTAGAATTGGCTAAAATTACTACTAAACATAAAGCAGAAATGCTTATGATAAGTCCACAATTAGCAATGACTTTTGCTCGTGATCCTCATATTAAAGGAAAGGATTTGTCATATATAAAAGTATTTGGTGTGGGCGGATCACCATTGCCAAAAGATGATGAAATTGAATTGCAAGAATGTCTAAATGAGCATAACTGTGATATTCCAGTTGGTAAAGGATATGGATTATCAGAAAATACTTCTGCAACAGTTGCTACCACATCAAAAGAAAACAATAAATTAGAAGGAGCTGGCATTCCATTACCATTAAACAATCAAGGCGTTTTTGAATTTTTTGTTGACGAAAGTGGAAATTTAATTAGAACCGATCACGAACTACCATATGGGCATCAAGGTGAATATGCGGTTAGTGGGCCAACAATCATGGATGGCTATTTAAATAATCCAGAATTAACTAATACGATGATTCTAGAACATAGTGATGGTACAAAGTGGCTTCACACAGGAGATAAAGGGTACATTGATGAAGATGGTCAATTCTACCCACTGTATAGATTGGGTAGAATGATAATTACCCCAGATTCTCATAATATTTACTTGGGTAGTATTGAAAATGTTATTAATAAACATCCTGCAGTTGACAAGTGTGCGGTTGTTGGTGTAAATCCTACAAAAGATGATGTTGGAAAATTACCAAAAGCAGTAGTAGTTTTAAAACCTGAATACCAGGATGATAGATACGATGTAATTGATGAATTGGTTGAAATGAACGGTAACGAATTACCAGAACGTGACGTAGCGCACTATTATGAAATAATTGATGACTTACCGTTATTACCAACGGGAAAAGTTGATTACTCTACTTTAGAAAATGATACTTTAGGAGAGTTTGTTGATCCTAAAATCAAAGTTTCTAATTTGGTAGATGGAGTAACCTTTAAAAAATCTAAAAAAAAAGAGAGAGGTGATTAGATGAGTGTCGGTTTTACTTTTTCAATGTGTAGTTTATTTTATATTATTTTGTTAACCATTATGTATTTTTCTAAAAAAAGATTAAATGCATTAGAAAATAAAATATATGGTGCTTTAATTATTAGTAATTTAATTGGTGTTGTTTTAGCAATATCTTGTTATTACACTATCCAAAATTTAGAGACTATGCCAGTTGTTAATATGGTGGTTTCAAAAGGACTTCTACTTTATTATTTATCATGGATATCTATTTTTACAATTTATGTTTTTATGGTGTCTTATGATATGAAGGATCATACACCTGTTGAGAAGAAAGCACATTTTAGAAAATTAATCAAAATATTCACACTTCTTTTCTGTATTATAACAATAGTAGTTTTACTATTACCTCTTTATTTTTTTAATGAAGATGGTATCGTTTACTCATATGGCCCAAGTGCTAATCTTTTATATATTACAATTCCATTGTATATAACTGCATTCTTTATTTATATGCTTAAAAATTTGAAAACCTTGAAAAACAAAAAATATCTACCACTTTTCTCATTTATAATTATTGGAACTATTGTAATGATTATTCAAAAATTAAATCCAGGGTTATTACTTATGACTGCTATGGAAACGTTTATTACCTTTTTCATGTATTTTACAATAGAAAATCCTGACGTACAAATGATGGCTGAAATTTCAAAAAATAAAAAGCTAATTGAAAAGTCTAATGAAGACCATTCTAGATTTTTATTTAGAATAACACAAGATATTAAAAAACCTGTAAAAGATATTATCGCTGTAAGTAATAATATGAAGACACTAACAGATATTGAAGAACTGAAAGATGCTAACAAATATATAAGCGAATATATTAATCAAATAGATTATTCAATTAATAATGTTTTAAATGTTTCTAGTATGAATACCCAGACTATTAAAGTGTTTGAAAGTAAGTATAATGTTAACAATTTATTCAAAGAAATATCTTTTAGATCAGAAGAAAAAATAAAAGGTGATGTTAAATTTAGTTTTACTGTTAATAGTAATATTCCGAACTATTTATACGGGGATTCTATTAAATTAAAACAAGCAATTTCTTCTATTATAGATATATCAAAAGATATGACTCAAAAAGGCTTTATAAATTTGGATGTAAGTACTATAGTAAAATATAATATTTGCCGTTTGATAATAACCATAGAAGACTCTGGTAAAGGAATTAGTATTGATAGAGTTAATGAAATATTAAGCATGACAAATGAAGATTTAGCCAAGGTCAATATTTCGATAAATGACGGTAGAAGTCTTGATATAATGGCAGTAAAAAGACTAATCAATATGCTTGGTGGTTCTTTAATGATAAAAAGTTCTTTAGAAGAAGGAACCACAGTAACAATTGTATTAGACCAGAAAATAGTTGAGACTGAACAAACAGAAATATCTAAAAAGATAGAAAGTTATGAACAAACATTATACGGTGATAAGCGTATACTAGTAATAGATGATGATGCTCAGGAATTAGCTGAAATCACATCGATGCTCGAAAAAGAAGATGTAGTGGTAAGCTCTTCAGTTTACGAAAGAGATTGTATTGAAAAAGCACGAGCTAAAATTAAATACAATTTAATCATTCTTGATGATGAAATGCCAAATTATAGTGCTCTTGCTATTCTTCAAGAACTGCAAAAAGATAAAACATTTAAAACACCAGTTGTTGTTATGATTAATGACAACAAAGAAGGAATTAAACTTCATTATTTAAAAGATGGTTTTGCTGATTGTATAATGAAATCCAAATTAGATTCCGAAATAAAACGAATAATGAAAAGATTTTAAAGTCAAATTAGTTTGACTTTTTTCTTTTGAAATTGACTTTATTTTAATATCGTGATATGTTATTAAAGCAATTTAGGAGGTGTATTATGTCAAAAAAGGGAAATACAGTGCGATTTACTTATATTAATGATGAAAAAATTACTAACAATGATTTAAAAAATGCAGCAGTTCAAGAAAAATCAGAACCTAGAGGGCCTGTAGTACTTAAACACGCTAGTGAAGTTATTGCTGATTTAAGAGAAACAAGTGGCGATAAAATGGTTGCTGATTTAGGGGCTACTGGCATTCAACTTATAATTACTGAAGGCCGTACAAAAAGATAAAATTGAAATTCGCAATAAGTTTACGCGAACGTTGTAAAGTGTAGGAAATTGTCGAATAGAAACAATTGAAAATATTACCATTAAATGTTATATTTAAATAGGACTTGTATAGAAGGGGAGACAATGATTACGAAAGATAGGGCAAGTAGTATCATTAGTTTGTTATTTATAGGTATAATACTAGTTTTAACAATTAATTTAGTCAGTCAATTTACCTTCGTTGATTTTGCTTATTTAATATTTTTGATTGGATGTTTCGCAAGATTCATTTACATTAAGACTCATTAAAAGATTATATCGATTTATGGTATAATCTTTTTAGGTGATAAAAATGATGATAGATACACATTGCCATTTAGGCAAAGAAGATTATGAAAATAGAGAAGAAGTCATAAAAAATATGGGAAATAATATTATGATAGTAAGTACTGCTAGTCCTAATGATATTGACGATATAATAAGCCTTTGTAATAAATATCCAAATATCTATGGGACAGTTGGTATACATCCAGAGTTTGCTAGTACATACACTAAAGAAGATTTAGTAAAAATTGAAAACAGTCTAAAACATCCCAAGATAGTTGGAGTTGGTGAAATAGGGCTTGATTATTACTATACTAAAGACAATAAAGATAAGCAGATAAATTTATTTATTAAACAAATAGACCTTGCAAATAAATATAATAAAACTATTGTTATCCATAGTCGTGAAGCGATAGAAGATACATACAATATTTTAAAAGAATATAAAAATCAAAATATTAAATGTGACCTTCATTGTTACAGTGGCAGTCTAGAGATGGCAAAGCGCTTTATTCCCTTAAATACATGCTTTGGAATTGGTGGCGTTTTAACTTTTAAAAACGAAAAGAAATTAAAAGAAATAGTTAAAGAACTAGATTTAAAACATTTTGTTTTAGAAACAGATAGTCCATATTTAACTCCAGAACCATTTAGAGGTCATAAAAACGAACCAAATAATATTAAATATGTTGCTGAAAAAATAGCAGAGCTAAAATGTATAAATTTGGAAAAAACACTAGATATTACAACGCAAAACGCATTATCTCTATTTGACATCAATATATAGTTATGCTATAATAGGCGTCGGTTTCAATTTTGAGATGGAGGTATTTATGAATACATATTTACTGGGGCTGATTTCAAAATGGGTATCAATTGTATCCCTTTCAGTCGCAGGACTATTTAATTCTGGATCGCTATTTTCAGAAGAGAAAATCGAAGTTGATAATATAAATCAAACGAAAAACTCGGCAGCTTCAATTACAGAGCTTGCCTATGATACAACAACTATATATAATAGCAAATTACCAAAAGATATGACCATAACAAAAAAGGAAGGCCAAAATGGTCTTGCTTATAAGGATAACTTAAATAATACGGTAGAGATTATTGAAAATCCAGTTAATGCTGTTGTCGAAGTGGGAACAGGAGATTATGGACAGTTTGTTGGTAAAATGACAGGTTATGGCGCCGATTGCGCTGGATGTACAGGAAATTTATCATGTCGTACCAAATCTGGTAAAACTTGGAGTTTAACTAGAGATGGCGAAACCTACGTTGATGATGAGTACGGTAAAGTTAGAATCTTAGCCGCTGCATTAAGCAAATTTCCCTGTGGAACAATTATTAAAGTCCAAAATCCAGGCTTAGGAACCTTTAACGCTGTCGTTATGGATACTGGAGGCGCTATGAAAGCCGCTTGGCAAAATGGTGTTGTGCATATGGACTTAGCCTTTATAAGTGAAACAAGTAAAGGTGTTCATTCTGCGACCAGTTCGAACGTTAAATATAGCGTACAAAGATGGGGATGGTAAATCCCTTTTTTGCTGAAAAAGTATACTAATCTTGTACTTAATAATGATAAATGCTATACTAATACCATAATAATAAACATTCATGAATGATTTTAGAAAGTTGGATTACAATGTCAAAAAAAGTTGTTATTGGAATAGTAGCTAAACATTACCCGCAAGATGAAGACAAAGGTAAAAGTATAATTAGTGATAGACTCAAACAAGCAATCTTTGATAATGGAGCGATTGCTATTGGAATTTTGTCCCCAAACAATCAAATTTTATATTGTGCTTACGATTGATTAAAATATGAGGAGAGTATTGAAAAAAATAAAATTATACAGCAATTAGAGCTTTGTGACGGAATTATTTTACAGGGCGGAACTACTTCTGAAGCTTATGAAAGTTGGATTTGTAAATATGCATATGATAATGATATACCAATTATGGGCTTTTGTGCTGGACAAAATAACATTGTTAGAGCTTTAGGTGGCACAACTAAAAAAATAGCAAATCCAGAGGATCATTGGAAACCAGGAGGAGATTATGTTCATAATATAAAAATAAATAAAAGCTCTAAATTGTATTCTATTATAAAAAAGGAAAATATAATGGTTAACTCAATACATAAAAAAGCTGTAAACGCTACCCCTAGTTTAAAAAAAGTCGCTTTTTGCAATGACGGATATACTGACGGAGTAGAAGCAGAAAATAAAAAGTTTTACATGGGACTTCGCTTCCACCCAGAATATTTATATAAAAAAGACGAAAATATGAACAATATATTTAAAGAGTTTATTAAAATATGTGCAAAAGGAGTAGATTAAATGGATTATTCACCAAACAAAATGAAAGCAAATCTTCAAAATAATAATTTTAACTTTAAAAAAAAGTTTGGTCAAAATTTTATTGTGGATAAAAATGTTATCCACAGTATAGTTTCTAAAGCTGAAATTGATGAAAAAACATTAGTAATTGAAATTGGTCCAGGTGCTGGATCATTAACGAGTGAACTAGGTAAGGTATCAAAAAATGTTCTAGCATATGAAATCGATGAAACACTAAAACCTATTTTAGAGGAAAACATCAATAGTAATACCCGAATAGTGTATGACGATTTTCTAAAAAGAAACGTTCTAGAGGATTTAAAAGAATATAATTATGAAAAGCTTTATGTTGTTGCTAACTTACCTTATTATATAACGACCCCAATTATTATCAAATTAATTGAAGACAAAATCCCAGTCGATAAAATAGTAGTTATGGTTCAAAAGGAAGTTGGTGATCGCTTTAAAGCCAAACCAAATTCTAAAGACTATAATTCATTATCTATTTTTCTAAACTATTACTTTGATGTAACTAAAGTTATGGATATTAGTCGTAATGTTTTTATGCCCAAACCTAATGTAGATAGTATTATCGTAAGCTTCACTAAAAAAAGAGAAAGATTACCACTTGAAAATGAAGCAATTTTCTTTAAATTAATAAGAGATAGTTTTACTCAAAAAAGAAAAACCTTAAGGAACAATCTTAAAGGTTATAATTTAGAAAAAGTAGAGGAAATTTTAAAAAAACACAACATGGATTTAAGCATTCGAGCTGAGGCGATTCCTATCGAAGTTTTTGTTGAAATTTCTAATAACCTATAGTATCCACTTTTCCACCATATAAATATTTTAAGTCACCAAAGCATAAAATAGTTTTGGTGATTTTATATGCTTGAAAATATCAATGCCATCCTTTGGGCTATTGTAACAGCCCTAATTATTATGTTTGGTGTGTATTTCAGTAAAAAACTGACTTTTCCACAGTTTAATTTTAAAAAAATAATTAAATCATTGAAAAGTACCAACCATCAAGGGATCAGTCCTATCAAAACTTTATGTTTAACTTTAGCAGGAAGAATTGGTGTCGGCAGCATTGCTGGCGTTGCTTTAGCTATTTATATAGGTGGCCCAGGGACAATTTTCTGGATGTGGGTTATTGCCTTAATATCAGGCGTTTTAGCTTATACCGAAACTCTACTTGCCATTAAATATAAAGAAACTAATAATGGAGAGAGCCTCGGTGGTCCTTCACATTATATAAAGAACGGTTTAAAAAACAAGCATTTAGCTATTATTTATTCATTAATTGTTATTTTTGCTTATCTAAGTGGCTTTATTCCTATTCAATCCAATACCATTGTAAAATCAATGGATATGCTTTTTACCAGTAATCACCTTTTAATAGGAGTTATTTTAGCTATTCTTTCCTTTATCATAGTCAGTGGGGGTATTAAAAAGATAACTAAAGTAACTGACAAACTAGTACCATTCATGACAATCTTATATATTGGAATGGCCCTTTTTGTTATAATAGCCAACTTTGAAAAATTTCCTGAAGTTATCAAATTAATTGTAACCAGTGCTTTCAACCTAAAACCATTTTTAAGTGGATTTTTAGTTACTATGTTAATAGGTGTTCAAAGAGGTATTTTTTCTAACGAATCGGGAATTGGTTTAGGGGCCATAGCAGCCAGTAGTTCAAATAGTGATAATGGTAATAAAAGTGGTTATATTCAAGTCCTCGGAATTTATATAACAACAATCCTTATTTGTACAGCAACCGCTTTCATGATTTTAATTTTTGATTATAAAGATGTCTTTATCGATAACCCAAATGGTATTGAATTAACTAATTTAGCTTTTAATTACCACTTTGGTAATATTGGAAACATCCTCTTGGTTTTGTGTATTTTACTATTCTCTTTCTCAACTATTTTGACCGGATATTATTATTGCGAATCAAGCTTGAAATTTCTTTCTAAAAAAATTAACATTAGCTTTTTAAAAGTAATCGTCCCCTTAAGCGTTTTATCAGGAACCATTACCTCACCAAGTATCATTTGGCAAATAGTTGATATTTTAGTTGCTATTTTAGCCATTATTAATATTTATACAATGTACAAATTAAAGGAAGAAATTGTTAAATATCATCAAAAATATGATAGAATATAGCCAGAGGTGTTATACATGATCAATAAAAAATGGGATGAAGTCTTAAAAGAAGAAATGCAAAAACCATATTTCAAAGAATTAGGCGTTTTTGTTAAGAATGAATATAATAAAAAAATAATATATCCAGAATATAAAAATATTTTCAATGCATTAAGATATACAGATTATGATGAAGTAAAAGTCGTGATTCTCGGTCAAGATCCATATCATGGTCCTAAAGAAGCTCACGGTTTATCATTTTCGGTAGAAGCTGGTGTTAAAAGACCACCATCATTAGATAATATTTTCAAAGAATTATATAGTGACCTAGGAATTAAAAGAACTAATAATAATTTAACAGACTGGGCAAAACAAGGTGTGTTTCTTTTAAACTCAATTATGACAGTTGTCAAAGACACTCCTTTAGCCCACAAAGGTAAAGGCTGGGAAACCTTCACTGATGATTTAATAAAGTTATTGAATAAAAGAGAAGAACCAATCGTCTTTATCTTCTGGGGGGCATATGCAAGAAGTAAAAAAGAATTAATTACAAACCCTAATCACTATATTATAGAAAGTCCACATCCATCACCATTATCTGCTAGTCGTGGCTTCTTTGGAAGTAAGCCATTTTCTAAAACTAATAATTTCTTAGTTGAACATGGTATTAAACCAATCAATTGGGGTGACAATAATGAATGATGCTTTAGATAGATTAAGAAATAATTTGAAAAATGAAACAGTTGTTGTAGCCACCTCAGGTGGACCAGATTCCATGGCTTTATTACATCTAGTTAATAGTTTAAAAACAGAATTAAACTTAAAAATCGTTTGTGCCCATGTAAATCATAAGCTTAGAATCGAAAGTGAAGCCGAAGCTGTAATGGTAGAAGAATTTTGTATAAAAAACGACATATTTTTCGAATTTATGACCATTGATACTTATAATGACGATAACTTTCATAATGATGCACGAATTAAAAGATATGATTTTTTCGAAAAAACTGTAAACAAGTGTAAAGCTAAGCACCTTTTGACAGCCCATCATGGCGATGATTTAATGGAAACAGTTCTTATGCGTATTGTTAGAGGATCAAGTCTTAAAGGTTATGCTGGATTTTCAGAAAAATCCCAAAAAGAAAACTATACTATTTTAAGACCATTCATCACTTACACTAAAGATGAGATATTATCCTACGTTCAAGAAAACAAAATACCCTATGCTGTGGATAAGTCCAACGAAAAAGATGTATATACCAGAAATCGTTTCCGCAAATATATATTGCCGCCTTTAAAAAATGAAGATAAAAATGTTCACCATAAATTTTATAAATTTAATAAAACTTTAGAAATGTATGACGAATATATTAATAAGGAAGCAATTAAGCATCAAAATGAAGTTTATCAAAATGAAGTTTTAAATATTTCTAAATTTAAAAATCTTGACCAAGTTATTAGACTTAAAATTATTAATCAAATTTTAGAAAAGTTTTATCAAGATGATTTAATGCTAATAACTGATAAACATACTGAACTTATCGAAGAACTTATTTTTAGTGAAAAACCCAATCAAACAATCAACTTACCAAATAATAAGACTGTCGTTAAAAGTTATAACCAATTGAGTATTAGAGAAAACAATTTAAAAGAAAATTATAAATTAGAATTATCCGATTTTATAACTTTACCAAACCAAAAAACAATAAAAATAATTAAAGAAACAAATAGCAATAGTAACAATATTTGCCGTTTAAACACAAAAGATTTAAAATTACCTCTTTATATAAGAAATAAAGAAGATGGTGACAAGATTGAAATTAAGGGCCTAAATGGTACTAAAAAAATTAAAGATATTTTTATTGATGAAAAGATTCCAGCAATCGAAAGACGTACCTGGCCTATCCTTGTTGATAGCGAAGGAGCCGTACTTTGGATTCCAGGTCTTAGAAAATCAAAATTTGATAAACAAAAAGACGAAAACTATGATATAATATTGGAGTATATCTAAAAAGAAGGGAGTTTTGTTATGAACAAAAACACTGTGAAAAAAGGATTATTACCTTATCTGTTTTTATTAATTTTCTTATTCGGTATCATGATCATCTTTAGTACATTAAATAAAGAAGTTCACGAAATTACTTATGGTGAATTTACTGATGCTGTTGAAAAGAAACAGGTAAAAGAAATAAATGTTACTCCAAGAAGCCGTGCTAGTATTTATACTATCAGTGGTAAACTAAAAGATTATAAGAGTAATGAAACCTTCACTTTCAATATGCCACTTACTAATGAAACAATGGTAAAACTATTGGAAGCCGAAGATAAAAATGGTTTCAAAATGACAACCACTACTGACCCAGAGTCAAGTACTTTATTACTATTCATAATGAACGTTTTGCCAATGGTACTATTAATAGGATTAGGTTTCTACTTTATTACTAGACAAATGGGTGGTAACAACAAATCAATGGACTTTGGTAAGAGTAAAGCAAGATTAACAACAGGCGAAGGAAAAGTAACTTTTGAAGAAGTAGCTGGACTTACTGAAGAAAAAGAAGAAGTATCAGAATTAATTGACTTCTTAAAAAATCCTAAGAAATTCCAAAAAATGGGCGCTAGAATACCAAAAGGTGTTTTACTAGTTGGTCCTCCAGGAACAGGTAAGACTTTACTTGCTAAAGCCGTAGCTGGCGAAGCTAATGTTCCATTCTACTTTATTAGTGGTTCAGAATTCGTTGAATTATTTGTTGGAGTAGGCGCATCACGTGTTCGTGATATGTTTAAACAGGCTAAGCAAAATGCCCCATGTTTAATCTTTATCGATGAAATTGATGCTGTTGGAAGACAAAGAGGTGCCGGCCTAGGCGGTGGACACGACGAAAGAGAACAAACATTAAACCAATTATTAACTGAAATGGATGGTTTTGGTGCGAATGAAGGAATTATTATAATCGCCGCTACTAACCGTCCAGATGTTTTAGATCCAGCCTTACTAAGACCTGGAAGATTCGACAGACAAATTACTGTTAATTTACCAGATGCAAAAGGTCGTGAAGAAATTTTAAAAGTTCACGCAAAAGGAAAAACATTTGCTAAAGACGTAACAATGAAAAACGTTGCTAAACGAACTGTAAGTTTTAGTGGTGCAGATCTTGAAAACTTATTAAACGAAGCTGCCTTACTTACAGTAAGACGTAATAAAAATGCTATAACTATGGATGAAATTGATGAAGCCCAAGACCGTGTTCTTATGGGACCAGCAAAAGTTACTAGAAAAATTAGTGATAATGAAGCTAAAATAACAGCTTACCATGAAGCAGGTCATGCTATTATTGGCTTGAAATTAAATGGTGCTAATGATGTCCACAAAATAACAATTATTCCAAGAGGACCAGCCTTAGGTTATAACATGATGCTACCAAAAGAAGATCGTGTTTTAGCTACGAAAAAAGATTTACTAGAAGAAATTGCCGGATTATTAGGTGGCCGTGTTGCTGAAGAGTTATTATTTAACGAAAAAACAAGCGGTGCTAGTAATGATATCGAAAGAGCAACCAAAGTTGCTAGAGCTATGGTTACCGAATATGGAATGAGTGATTTAGGGCCAATTCAATTTGAAAGTCAAGAATCATCAAATGTCTTCCTTGGAAGAGATTATAATAAAAAGCAAAACTTCTCATCAGCAGTGGCTAATGAAGTGGACGAAGAAGTTCGTAAGATCATCCTTGGTCAATATGAAGTTGCTAAAAAACTTATTAAAGACAATATGGATCTCTTAGAATTAATTGCTCAATCATTATTAAAATATGAAACCATTACCAAAGAACAAATTGACTACCTTGTAGAAAATGGACATATGCCAGAAAATGTTGAAGCCGAAGAAATTAAAGAAGCATCTTTAGCTGATTTATCAATTGAAGAATTAAAAGAGATGGCTAAAGAACAAAAAATAAAAGGTTATACTAAAATGACAAAAGAAGAGTTAATCGATAATTTAAAAGAGGGCAAAGATAACTAATTCTTGCCCCTTTTATTTTCAAAGTAAGAGAGGAGGTATATAATGATTCAAAGAAGTAATCAATCATCTAGGAATCAAATTCGAATTGGTGATGTTATTCTTTTCGAAAGATTAAATAATAATGAATATGAACTTTATCAAATAGCTGATGACGCAAAAAACATTCCATATACTGGTTTTCCACGTGTTTCACCAACTAGTGAATTTGGACAATCCTTACTCCAAAAAAACATAGGTGATGAAATTAAAATGTTACATTCCGAAGGTACTATTAAAAACTTTTTTACATTCGAATCTGCGTTATACAATTTAACAGCCCGTGATAAAGAAAAAGAAGAACCAGACCATGCTGTTTGGGGGGATTATGTTTTATCACTGCAGCCCCACGGATTAGAAGTTATGAGATGGGGATTAATGCGAGAATCTGATTTAAATGTTTTAGGCATGCGTTGTTACCATAATGTTGATGGAACTAATGATTTACCATATAAATTTGCAATAGGGCAAACTTATCATTTTGGGTTTACAAAAGCTCCTATTACCATATTAAACGCTCTAAGTAGTCAAACTTTTGAGGAAAGGTTTGAAATATCGTCAGCAAAACAAAAAATTATTCTTCCGTCAAAACAAAAAAGCGATTAATCGCTTTTTTTGTATATATTAAGGTTTTTGAATTAAGAAATCAACTAAAGCTTCAGGTTCTTTATTACCATATATAATTTCATCTATTAAATCGATAATTGGCATTTCTACATTACGCCCTTGAATTAATTGATGAACCGATTTTAAAGTATATAAACCTTCAATTGTTGTATTTTTAATGTAATCGTCAATTTCTTTCTTAGTTGCTCCACTACCAATTAAATGACCAAAAGAGTAGTTACGACTCTTTGGACTAGTCGCTGTTAATAATAAATCACCAAATCCAGCAAATGATAAAATAGTACTACCATCGCCACCTAAACCTTTAATTAGCTCTTTAATATCGTGAATTGATTCAGTAATAAACATTGCTGAAGTACTCTCTGGCATTCCCATTCCATCTAAAATTCCGGCTGCAATGGCAATAACGTTTTTAATAGCCCCGCAAATTTCCGTTCCCACAATATCGCTGCAAACTCTTAATTTAAAATGACTATTACAAAAAGCCTTTGTAATCATTTCGGTAGTTTCCCTATGCTGGCAAGCTAAAGTAAGGCCAACTGGAACTTTATTAGCTACATCAATTGCAAAAGAGGGACCTGAAAAAGCCGCAATATTGTCCGTATCTAAAATCTTTTCGACAATATCAGAAACAAATAAGCAACTATCCTGTTCAATACCTTTAGAAGCAATACAAATTGGTTTGCTCTTTATATATTCTTTAGCTTTAAGTAAAGTATCACTAACAAAAGCTGTTGGAATTGCCACTAAGACAAAAGCTGCACCGTCACAAGCTTCCTTTAAATCAGTAGTAAACTTAATATCCTCTGGTAAAACAACACCTGGAAGTTTAGGCGCAATTCTAGTTTCATTAAGAGCTTTTGCCTCTTCTTCAAAAGCTGTCCAAGCGACTACTTCATTTTTATTTTCATTTAAAATCATTGATAATGCTGAACCATAGGCTCCGCATCCTAAAACACATATTTTCATTATATCACCTAAATTTAATTATACAATAACTAGTAAACTTAATCAATAGACATTGTTATTGTCAACAAGCCTAAAAAACTATAAGCAAAAAAGGAAATACATGCTATAATTAAAGCAAGATAGGAGGAAATATGAACGAAAATAAAGAAGAAACATTAAATGTATATCGAAATTCAGTGGAACCAAACAAAAAAAAGAAAAAGGGAAAAACAATAATTATTGTTATTTTAGTTTTAATTATCCTAGGATTAGGTGGGTATCTTATTTATGATAAATTCTTTGCCAAAGAAGACGTAAAAGAACCGGAAACTAAAAAGGAAGAAAATAAAGAGGAACCTAAGGAAGATTTAAATGGTGTTGCTGAAGGATTAGTCACAACAATAGAAGAAGATAATGTATGGCTAATAATTGGAGCAAAAAACAATCCATCGAGTATAACATTTGATAATAAATTAATTGACAACGAAGTACTTACTGCCGCACTTACTGCTGTTGGTAATTGTTTAAACAATAGAAGTTGTTCTTCTTTACCAGTAGCAACTTTAGATGATTACTTTAAAGACAGTTTTGGAATAGAAAATGTAGATTATCAAACAATCATTTGCCCAGTCGATAAAACTCCAATTTATAAATATGATAGTTTAACCAAAGAATATAGTTTCACAGGTGAGCATCCACATGATGGATTAGTTAAAGGTAGCGAGCCGATGTATACTAAAGTAATTGGCATTGAAAAAGAAAATGGTAACTATGTTTTAACCGTAACAAACATTTATGCTAATATGCGTGATAACGAATTTATTTCAGCAGATCAAGAAGGAAAAGTAAAAGTAGCTGATTATGAAACTTACTTAGACAACGAAGGAAATATAAACACTAGTAAATTAATATCAGATTATGAAAGTAGTTTTGAAAGCAAAAAAGCCAGCTATCCAAAATATAAATACACATTTAAAAAGGATAAAGAAGAATATTATTTAATAAAATATGAGGTTATTAAATAAAAAATATGACAAGTAACTTTAATTACTTGTTTTTTTATCCGAAAAACAAAACATCAAAAAATGTCAAATAATTTGAAAAAAGTTCTAAAAAACCCTTGATTTTCATAGAATAATCATGTATACTTTTGAATGTGTGGCGTGCGATGATGTGTGAGGTTGCCGAGACGCTAGGTTAAGTTGCAAACGTTTGCAATGGCATACTCGGGTTTTTACACGGAGCAGTCTATACTGAAGATATAGGCGAAAGGAGGATACAATATGTCTAAGACTAAAGTTCGTATCAGACTTAAAGCATTTGAACACAAAAGTTTGGATAAAGCTTGTGCTAAAATCGTTGAGACTGTAAAAAGAACTGGCGGTGAAGTAAGTGGACCAATTCCACTACCAACTGAAGTTGAAAAAATAACAATTTTAAGAGCTGTTCATAAATACAAAGATTCACGTGAACAATTCGAAAAAAGAACACACAAAAGACTTATTGATATCAATAACCCAAGCAAGGAGACTATCGATGCTTTATCGCATCTAGATATTCCAAGCGGCGTTGATATTCAAATTAAATTATAGGAGGAATGAAAATGAAAGGAATCTTAGGTCGTAAAATTGGTATGACTCAAGTGTTTGACCAAGATGGCAAATTAACACCAGTAACTGTTGTTGAAGTAACTCCAAATGTTGTTACTCAAGTTAAAACAAAAGCTAATGACGGTTATGATGCTATCCAACTTGGATTTGACACAAAGAGAGAAAAGTTAGCGACAAAAGCTTCAGCAGGTCATACTGCTAAAGCAAACACTACACCTAAGCGCTTCTTTAAAGAAATTAGAGGTGTTAATGTTGAAGACTATACTTTAGGACAAGAAATCACAGCTGATATCTTTACTAGAGGAGAAGTCATTGATGTAACTGGAACTTCAAAAGGTAAAGGGTTCCAAGGTGTTATTAAGAGACACGGACAACACAGAGGCCCTATGGGGCATGGTTCACACTACCACAGACGTCCAGGTAGTATGGGAACAATGAGACCAATGCGTGTATTCAAAGGTAAAAAATTACCAGGTCATATGGGAGTTAACACTGTAACTATTCAAAACTTAGAAATCGTTGCAGTAGATATTGAGAATAATGTAATTTTAGTTAAAGGAAATATTCCTGGACCTAAAAAAGGATTAGTAATCATTAAAAGTGCTGTTAAAAAACCTAACAAAGTTAACGAAAGACCTGAATTAATTTCTTGGGTTACTGAAGAAACTCCAGTGGATACTGCTGAAACAGTAGAAACTGTAGTGACTGAAGAAGTAACTGAAGCGCCTTTAGAAAACGCAGAAGCTCAAGTTGAAACTACTGAGGAAGAAAAGTAGGAGGATAAGACATGAAAAAGAATTCTGTATTAAATATTAAAGGTGACAAAGTCGGGGACATCACTTTAAATGAAACAGTATGGGGTATTACTCCAAATGATGCTGTATTATATGATGCTATTACATTAGCTAGAAATTCTCAAAGACAAGGTACTCATAGTACAAAAACACGTAGCGAAGTAAGTGGAGGCGGAAAAAAGCCTTGGAGACAAAAAGGTACTGGACGTGCTAGACAAGGTAGTACTAGATCTCCACAATGGCCAGGAGGCGGAATTGTCTTCGGACCAAAACCAAGAACTTATAACAAAAAGATGAACAAAAAAGAAAGAGTTTTAGCTCTTAAATCAGCTTTATCTTATAAAGCTCAGGATAAAGAGATTATCGTATTAGATAATTTAAATATCGAAACAAACAAAACAAAAGATATGCTTAAAATTTTAGAAGCAATCAAAGCAGAAAAGAATGTTTTAATCGTAGTTAGTGAACTTACAGATAATGTAATCTTAAGTACTCGTAATATTCCAAATGTTGTATTATTACAAAATAGTGAAATTAGTACATTAGATATTATCGCAGCTGACACTTTAGTAATTACTGAAGAAGCGGTTAAAGCTATAGAGGAGGTGCTTGCATAATGGAACATAGAGACGTTATAAAAGCTCCAATCATTACAGAAAAAACTTCTGATTTAGCAAACAACAACACAATCGTATTTAGCGTTGATACAAGAGCCAATAAGACTCAAATCAAACAAGCAGTAGAGGCTATTTTCGATGTTAAAGTTGAAAGTGTTAATACAATCAACGTAAAACCTAAGAAAAAAAGAGTAGGACGTTACGCTGGTAAAACAAATAGAGTAAAAAAAGCAATTGTTAAATTAAAAGAAGGAAGTTCAATCGAACTTAATTAAACTTAAGGGAGGATACATATGGCGATCAAATCATATAAACCAATAACTAATGGTAGACGTGGAATGACAACTTTGACAAACGATGAAATCACAAAAACTACTCCAGAAAAATCATTAGTTACTACAATTAAGAAAAAAGCCGGTCGTAATAACCAAGGTCGAATCACTGTAAGACACCAAGGTGGCGGAGCTAAAAGAAAATATCGTATCATCGATTTCAAAAGAAATAAAGATGGTATCGTTGGAACTGTAGCTTCAATCGAATACGACCCAAATAGAAGTGCTAACATTGCTTTAATTAATTATGCCGATGGAGAAAAAAGATATATTATCGCTCCAAAAGGCTTAAAAGTTGGAATGAAAATCGAAAGTGGAGAGCAAGCTGATATCAAAGTTGGTAACTGCTTACCACTAGCAAGCATTCCAGAAGGAACTTTAGTTCACAATATCGAAATGAAACCTGGCAAAGGTGGCCAAATGGCAAGAAGTGCTGGAGCTAGTGTTCAAATATTAGGACGTGAAGGCAACTATACTTTACTACGTTTAACAAGCGGTGAGGTTAGAAAAGTCTTAAGCGTTTGCCGTGCTACAATCGGTGAAGTTGGTAACGCTGATTATGAGTTAGTAAATATTGGTAAAGCTGGAAGAAAAAGACACATGGGTGTTAGACCAACAGTTCGTGGTTCAGTTATGAACCCTAACGACCATCCACACGGTGGTGGTGAAGGACGCGCTCCAATCGGACGTAAAGCACCAATGACTCCATGGGGTAAACCAGCACTTGGATATAAGACACGTGATAAGAAAAAAGCTTCAAGTAAGCTAATTGTACGTCGTCGTAAAAAATAAGAAAGGATGATTATAAATGGCTAGAAGTTTAAAAAAGGGACCTTTCATTGACGAACATTTAATGAAAAAGGTTGCTAATGTAAACGAATCTGGAAAAAAAGAAGTAATTAAAACATGGTCTCGCCGTTCTACAATTTATCCTGAATTTATTGGACACACATTTGCTGTTCATAATGGTAAAGAATTTATTCCTGTTTATGTAACAGAAGATATGGTTGGACATAAATTAGGAGAATTCGCACCAACACGTAAATTTGGTGGTCACGGTGACGACAAGAAAAAAGGTAAAAAATAACCAGAAAGGATGATATAAATGGAAGCAAAAGCAATTGCTAAGGGCGTTAGAATCGCTCCAAGAAAAGCTCGTCTGGTTATCGATTTAATACGTGGTAAGGACGTAGCTGAAGCTGATAAGATTTTAGCAAACCTTAATAAAGAAGCTTCAAGATTAATTCGTAAAGTTTTAACATCAGCTGTAGCTAACGCTGAAAACAACCTAGAATTAGACAAAGAAAATCTTTATGTTAAAGAAGCTTATATAAATGAAGGTAAAACAATGAAAAGAGGTAGAGCTGGCGCTAAAGGTCGTCCAGATCCTATCTTAAAAAGAACAAGCCACATTACAGTAGTTGTAAGTGAGAAAAATTAAACGAAGGAGGTAAACTGATGGGTCAAAAGGTTAGTCCAGTCGGACTTAGAATCGGAGTCAATAAAGATTGGGAATCAAAATGGTATGCCGAAGGTAAAGATTTTGCTAAATACCTAAATAACGATTACCAAATCCGTAAATATCTAGAAAAAAAATTAAAAGACGCAGCAGTTTCAAATATTCTTATTGAAAGAAGCGCCGATAAGACCGAAGTTATTATCAACACAGCTAAACCTGGTGTGGTAATTGGTCACGGTGGAGATGAAATTGAAAAGTTAAAAAAAGAATTATCCAAAGTTGTTAATGAAGATATTCATATTTCAATTAAGGAAATTAAAAACCCTAATATGGTAGCGGCACTAGTTGCTGAAAACATTGCTCATCAAATTGAAAATCGTGTATCATTTAGAGTAGCTCAAAAGAAAGCGATTAGAAATGTAATGAAATCAGGAGCAAAAGGAATTAAAACTCAAGTATCAGGACGTTTAAATGGAGCAGAAATTGCTAGAAGTGAACACTATACTGAGGGAACAGTTCCACTTCATACTTTAAGAGCTGATGTAGATTATGCTCATAAAGAAGCAAATACCGTTTACGGTAAAATCGGTGTCAAAGTATGGATTTATAAAGGAGAAATCCTTCCTGAAAAGAAAAACAAGGGAGGTAATAGCGATGGCAGTCATTCCAAAGAGAACTAAATATCGTCGTCCACATCGTTTAAGATACGATGGCGAAACCAGAGGAAATAAAACAGTCCATTTTGGAGAATATGGTTTGCAAGCTCTTGAAGGCGCTTGGATTACTCAACGTCAAATCGAAGCAGCTCGTGTAGCCATGACTCGTTACATGAAACGTGGCGGAAAAGTATGGATTAATATTTTCCCACACTTATCATTAACAAAGAAACCTCTTGAAACACGTCAAGGTAAAGGTAAAGGAGCTCCAGAAGAGTGGGTTGCTGTAGTTAAAAAAGGCAAAGTTATGTTCGAAGTAGCCGGAGTAAGTGAGGAAGTAGCACGCGAAGCATTACGTTTAGCAATGCATAAACTTCCAATTAAGTGTAAGTTTGTAAAGAAAGAAAGTGGTGAGGCAAATGAAAAGTAATGAACTAAGAGAATTAAGCGATGAAGATTTAAAAGCTAAAATCGCTGAATGCAAAGAAGAATTATTTAATCTACGTTTCAGCCAAGCTACTGGTAGTCTTGAAAAGCCAGCTAGAATCAAAGAACTTAGAAAGGCTGTCGCACGTATGAAAACAATCTTACGTGAACGCGAAATGCAAGACTAGGAGGTTATTATGGAAAGAAAACATGAATTAATCGGAAAAGTAGTAAGCACATCTAATGACAAAACAATCACAGTTTTAGTAGAAACTTACACAAAAACAAAACTTTATGGTAAAAGAGCAAAATACTCTAAAAAATATGCTGCACACGATGCAAAAAATGAAGCTGCTGTTGGCGATACAGTAAAAATTGTCGAGACTAGACCACTATCAAAAACTAAACATCATCGTTTAGTAGAAATAGTTGAAAAAGCAGTTATTTTATAACTCAAAATAAAGGAGGAATAATATGATTCAACCAGAAACCGTATTAAAAGTAGCTGACAATTCTGGTGCTCGCAAACTGTTAGTCATTGGAGTATTAGGAGGCAGCAAAGTTAAAACCGGTAACATTGGAGATATAGTTGTTGGAACTGTTAAACAGGCAACACCAAACGGTACTGTTGGCAAAGGAAAAGTTGTTAAAGCAGTAATCGTTAGAACAAAACAAGGTTTAAGAAGAGAAGACGGGTCTTATATCAAATTTGATGACAATGCATGCATCATCATCAAAGACGATAAATCACCAGTTGGAACTCGTGTCTTTGGACCAGTTGCACGTGAATTACGTGAGAAAGATTTTATGAAAATAGTATCGCTTGCAAAAGAAGTACTATAATCGTTTGGAGGAATAATATGAAATTAAAACAAGGAGATAAAGTAGTTGTCATTGCTGGTAAAGACAAAGGCAAAGAAGGCAAAATTATAAAAACCCTTAAAGCCGATGATAAAGTCATCGTTGAAGGTGTTAATATCGCCCATAAGCATGTTAAACCAAACGGTGGACAAAATGGTGAAATTATCGAAATCGAAAGACCAATTCATGCATCTAACGTTATGATAATTGATCCTAAAACCAAAAAGGGAACTAGAATCGGACACACTACTACAAAAGATGGTAAGAAAATAAGAACGTCAAGAAAATCCGATGAAAAGCTTGACTAAACCTGAAAGGAGGGTATATATGAACCGCCTACAAGAAAAGTATAGTAAAGAAATCGTACCTAGTTTAAGAGAAAAATATAATTATAAAAGCGTAATGGAACTACCTAAATTAGATAAAATAGTTGTAAATATGGGTGTTGGTGATGCTACTTCAAATAGTAAGCTATTAGATGCTGCTGTAGAAGATTTAAAAATTATCACTGGACAAAAACCTGTTGTTACTAAAGCTAAAAAAGCTATCGCTGGATTTAAAGTTCGTGAAGGCCAAGCAATTGGTTGTAAAGTAACTTTAAGAGGTGAAAACATGTACAACTTTTTAGATAAACTAATTAGTATTACATTACCACGTGTTAGAGACTTTAGAGGAATAAGCCCAAAATCATTTGATGGTAGAGGAAACTACACTTTAGGTCTTAACGAACAATTAATTTTCTCAGAAATAGAATATGATAATGTTGTTAAAGTGCGTGGAATGGATATCGTATTTGTAACGACTGCAAAAACTAATGAAGAAGCATTAGACTTACTTAAAGGTTTCGGTATGCCATTTAAAAAATAACAAATTAGGAGGAAATTATGGCTAGAAAAAGTATGATTGTAAAAGCTAACAGAAAGCCAAAGTACAAAGTACGTGCTTATACACGTTGCCAAATTTGTGGAAGACCACATTCAGTACTTAAAAAATATGGAATTTGCCGTATTTGCTTCAGAAACTTAGCTTATAAAGGACAAATACCAGGAGTTACTAAATCAAGTTGGTAATCACTTGGCAAAATGAAGGGAGGATATAGATGGTATCAGATCCAATCGCTGATATGCTTACGAGAATTCGTAATGCTAATCAAATGCGATACATCGAAGTTGAAGTACCCGCTTCAAACATCAAAGAAGAAATCGCAAAGATTTTAAAAGAAGAAGGATATATCGCTAACTACAAAGTTGTAGAAAAGGATATTCAAAATACAATAGTATTAACTCTAAAATATGGAGATAAAAAAGAACGCGTAATTACAGGGTTAAAGAGAATTTCTAAACCAGGATTACGTGTATATGCAAAAGCTGCAGACATGCCACAAGTTTTAAACGGACTAGGCATCGCTATCGTCTCTACATCACAAGGTGTTATGACTGGTAAGGATGCTAAAGCCAAATCATTAGGTGGCGAAGTTTTAGCTTACGTTTGGTAGAAAGTGAGGAAAGTAAAATGAGTCGAATTGGAAACAGAGTACTTTCATTACCTGAAAATGTTACATTAACTACTGATGGCAACATCGTTACAGTTAAAGGTCCAAAGGGAGAACTTTCTACTGAAATAAACAAACACATTACAGTTAAAGTAGAAGGAAATGAAGTTATCGTTGAAAGAAAAAGCGATGAATATAAAAACTTCCACGGAACAGCTAACGCTAACATTCAAAATATGATTGTTGGTGTAACAGAAGGTTTTGAAAAGAAATTAGAATCAGTAGGTGTTGGATATCGTTTCGCTATTAAGGGAAATGAATTAGTAGTAACTGCCGGATATTCTCATCCAGTAAATATGGAAATTCCAGCAGGTATCACTTTAGAAAGTCCAAGCAACACTGAACTAACAGTTAAAGGAATTGACAAACAATTAGTTGGTGAATTTGCTGCAAATGTTAGAAAAATAAGAAAACCAGAACCATATAAAGGAAAAGGTATTCGTTATAAAGATGAACACATTATCCGTAAAGTTGGTAAAAAAGCTGCTTAATTAAAAAAGTAAAGGAGAAGATATTATGATAAAAAAAGAAAATCGTAATAAAGTACGTCTTGCTAGACACGACAGAGTTAGAGCAAAAATCGCTGGAACTACTGAAATCCCTAGATTAAACGTGTTTAGATCTAATAGCAATATCTTCGCTCAAATCATTGATGATAGTGAGGGTAAAACTTTAGTAAGTGCTTCTTCAATTGATAAAGAATTGAATCTAGTTAATGGTGGAAACGTAGAAGCAGCTACCAAAGTCGGAGAATTAGTGGCTATTAGAGCAAAAGAAGCAAAAATTACAAAAGTAGTATTCGATAGAGGCGGATACTTATATCATGGACGTGTTAAAGCATTAGCTGATGCTGCTCGCGAAAATGGATTAGAATTCTAAAGGAGGGAAAGAAGTGGAAACTAGAAGAAGAGAACCTCGCCCAAAATTATATGACGAAGAAGTTATTAATATTGGACGTGTTACAAAAGTAACAAAAGGTGGTCGTCAATTACGTTTCGCTGCTACTGTAGTTGTAGGAGACAGAAAAGGTAAAGTTGGTATCGGTTCAGGCAAAGCTGCTGAAGTACCAGATGCTATCAAAAAAGCCGTTGCTGCTGCTACTAAAAATATTACTAAAGTAGCATTAGTAGATGAACATACTATCCCACATGAAGCTATCGGTAGAAGAGGGGCAAGTAAAGTTATGCTTAAACCAGCTTCTAAAGGTACAGGAGTTAAAGCCGGTGGACCAGTTAGAGCTGTCCTAGAACTTGCCGGTGTAAAAGATATTTTATCTAAATCATTAGGTTCAAATACCAAAGTTAATATGGCATATGCCACTTTAGATGCTTTAAAACAACAAAAAACTGTTGAACAAGTAGCTAAATTACGTGGTAAAAAAGTGGAGGAGATTTTATAATGAAATTACATACAGTAAAACCAAATCCAAACGCAACCAAAACTCGTAAAAGAGTAGGTCGTGGACCAGGAAGCGGCACAGGTAAAACAGCTGGACGCGGTGAAAACGGTCAAAACTCAAGAAGTGGTGGTGGCGTAAGAATCGGCTTTGAAGGTGGTCAAACACCATTATTCAGAAGACTTCCAAAAAGAGGCTTCTCAAATGCAAGATTCAAAAAAGTATATGCTATTATGAACTTAGATGATTTAAATAAATTTGAAGATGGAGCAGAAATTACTCCAGAAATCTTAAAAGACATGGGATTAGTAAAAAACACCTTAGATGGACTTAAAATTTTAGGAAATGGCACTTTAGAAAAAAAATTAACTGTTAAAGCTAATAAATTTTCTAAAACTGCTAAAGAACAGATAGAAAAATTAGGTGGAAAAGCAGAGGTGATCTAATTGTTTAAAGCAATTAAGCAGATCTTTAGCCCAGCTAACAAAGATTTGCGTAAAAAAATATGGTTTACCTTAGCATGCCTATTTATCTTTAAATTAGGAACAGCTGTTGTTGTTCCTGGTGTTGATAACGAAAATTTAAATGTTGGATTTTTGCAACTGCTTGATATGATGGGTGGCGGCGCCATGAAGAACTTTTCGATCTTCGCCTTAGGCGTTATGCCATACATCACAGCATCAATTGTTATGCAACTTCTGCAAATGGATATAATTCCGTATTTTACCGAATTATCAAAACAAGGACAAACTGGAAGAAATAAAATTAATCAAATTACAAGAATAGTAGGTATTGTTTTAGCCTTTGTTCAAGGTTACATGTTCTCATTTGCCTTTATGCCAAATGGTGAGGTAATTGATTACCTAGAAGTATCATTAGTATTAACTGCTGGTACCTCATTATTACTTTGGATTGGTGATCAAATCACCACAAAAGGTTTAGGAAACGGTATTTCAATGATTATTATGGCTGGTATCTTAGCGTCTACTCCGTACATGTTTACTGAAGCATGGAGTACTTTAGTTAATACTGCTACAACCCAAAGTGCATTCTTAGGCGTTGTTTCATTCATTGTTTTTGTTCTTGTTTATGTTGCAATTGTTTTGGGTGTTCTATATGTTCAGCTTGCTGAAAGAAGAATTCCAGTACAATATGCAAATAAAACCACAAGTAGTTATGGTGGCAATCAAACATATATGCCATTTAAATTAAATTCAGCAGGTGTTATACCAGTTATCTTTGCATCTGCCCTAATTTCAGTTCCGGCCCTAATCGCTCAATTTTCAAAGAACGATTCATGGATGGCTTTTGTCAATAAATGGCTAAGTCTTTCATCAGTAACTGGATTTATCTTATTCATTATTTTTATCGTAGCTTTCTCATATTTCTATACATTTGTAACAATCAAACCAAAAGAATTATCAGAAAATTTACAAAAAAATGGTGGATATATTCCCGGAGTACGCCCAGGAGCAGAAACTGAAAAATATGTTAGTAAAGTTTTAATTAGAATTACAATCGTTGGTTCAATTTTCCTAGCAATTATTGCAGGACTTCCATATATCTTCGGAGCAATCTCAACCTTACCAACAACCGTATCACTAGGTGGTACAGGCTTGATAATCGTTGTTGCTGTTGTCTTAGAAGCATATAAACAACTTGAAAGTAATCTAATTAGCCGAAGCTATAAGAAAAGAAGAGGGCATTAATGAATATAACTTTTATCGCCCCTCCGGCGGCAGGTAAGGGCACGCAGTCAGCTAAAGTAAGTAGGAAATATGGGTTACCCCATATTTCCACTGGTGACTTGCTTCGAAATGTTGATGATGAAGATTTACAAAATAAATTAAGTCAAGGACAGTTTGCTAGTGATGAATTAGTTACTAGGCTGCTAGAAGAAAGACTAAAAGAAGATGATTGTGATAAAGGCTATGTCTTAGATGGTTTTCCAAGGAACCTTAAGCAAGCACGAATTTATGATGAATTGTTAGAAAAACTTCACAAAGATAAAGGCATTGTTATCGTATTAGATTTAGATAAAGAAATTGCCGCTAAAAGAATAATTGGTCGCAAAGTATGCCCAAATTGTGGCGAAGTTTTCAATAATTTAATTGAAGAAAGCAAACCTAAACAAGAAGGTATTTGCGATAAATGTCATGGTAATTTAACAAGCCGTGATGATGATAGTGAAGAAACTTTTGAAAAACGCTATCAAATTTATCAAAAAGAAACTGAACCGCTAATCAAGTATTATGAAGGCAAAAATATGGCTTATCATGTTGATAGCAGTAAAGATTCAGATTATGCCTTTAAAGGTATTGAACAAATAATAGGAGGCCTTTATGATAAGCATTAAGACTCCAAGAGAGATCGAACTCTTAAGAATCGCTGGTGAAATAACTGGAAGTACACATAATTATTTAAAACCATTCATTAAGCCAGGTATTACCACCAAAGAATTAGATGATTTAGCGTACGATTACATAATAAAAAGAGGAGCAACTCCATCATTCAAAGGGTATGATGGATTTCCAGGAACAATTTGTGCTTCAGTTAATGAAGAAGTTGTTCATGGAATACCAAGTAATCGAAAATTAAAAGAAGGAGATATTATTTCCATTGATATTGGTGCCTGTTATAAAGGCTATCATGGTGATTCCGCATGGACTTACCCAGTTGGAAAAATATCGGAAGAAAAACAGTATTTACTAAAACATACTGAACAATCTTTATTTGAAGGACTTTCCGTCATAAAAGATGGTATCAGAGTAGGTGATATTGGCCATGCCGTTAGTAAATACGCAGAGGCTCATAATTTAGCAGTAGTTCAGGAATTAGTTGGTCATGGTGTCGGAACTGATGTTCATGAACAGCCAGATGTTCCTAACTACGGTAATCCTCATACCGGACCTATTTTAAAAGAAGGAATGGTTATTGCGGTTGAACCAATGCTTAATTTGGGCACTAGAAAGATATACATTTTAGATGATGATTGGACAATTATAACAGCTGATGATAAACCATCCGCACATTTTGAACATACAATTCTCATTACTAAAGATGGATATGAAATTTTAACCAGGAGGTGATAAGATGGCCAAACAAGACGTTATAGAAGTAGAAGGACTAGTCGTGGAAGTAATCCCAGGCGGTGAATTCGTTGTAACCCTTGAAAACAAACACGTTATAAAAGCTCGCGTTTCTGGTAAAATGCGCCTTAACCATATCCGCATTTTAAAAGGTGACAAAGTAACCGTGGAATTATCACCTTACGACTTAACACGCGGGCGTATAACCTATAGAAAATAATAGGAGGTATATTATGAAAGTAAGACCATCAGTCAAAAAAATATGTGACAAATGTAAAATAGTTAGAAGAAAAGGGAAAGTTTACGTAATCTGTGACAACCCAAAACATAAACAAAGACAAGGTTAATAGGAGGTGTTTTATGGCACGTATAAAAGGTGTAGATGTACCAAACAATAAAAGAATCGAAATCGCTTTAACTTATATCTATGGTATTGGTAGAAGTTTATCAAACCAAATTTTAAAAGATGCAAAAGTTAATAAAGATAAAAAAGCTGGTGATTTAACAAACGAAGAATTAGTAGCTATTCGTGACGAAGTTAATAAATACTTAACAGAAGGTGACTTACGTCGTGAAACAAACATGAACATCAAAACAAAGATGGAAATCAATTCTTACGAAGGTACTCGTCATAAAAGAGGTTTACCAGTTAGAGGACAAAGAACAAGTAGAAATGCTCGTACTCGTAAAGGAAAACCTACAACAATCGCAAACAAGAAAAAATAATAAACGTGAAGGAGGTTATTATATATGGCTTATAAAGCAAGAAAACGTAAAGTTAAGAAAAATATTCCAGAAGGAAAAGCCTTTATTCATTCAACATTTAACAATACTATCGTAACTCTTACTGATAAAGACGGAAATGCTATTAGTTGGGCATCAGCTGGAACATTAGGATTTAAAGGTAGTAAAAAATCAACTCCATTCGCTGCAGGTCAAGCTGCTGAAGCTGCTGGAAGAGCTGCTGCTGAAATGGGTATGAAAAGAGTTGAAGTATACGCTAAAGGATTAGGTTCTGGACGTGAAACAGCAATTCGTTCATTACAAACTGCAGGGTTAGAAATTACTTCAATTTCTGATACAACACCTATCCCACATAACGGATGTCGTCCACCAAAACGACCACGTGGATAAAAGAAGGGAGTCATTATGTTAAATTTTGAAAAACCAGTATATAAAATAACAGAATATGTTGAAAATAATAATTATGGAAAATTCGAATTAGAACCTTTAGAAAGAGGTTTCGGAACAACCTTAGGAAATGCTTTGAGAAGAGTAATGCTTTCAAGCATGCCAGGTAGTGCTATCGTTGCTGTTAAAATCGACGGTGTTATGCATGAGTTCCAAACTATCGAAGGTGTAGTTGAAGATGTTACTGCTATTGTTTTAAACTTAAAAGGTATCGTTATTAAAAACCATTCTGAAGAAATTAAAACAGCTCATTTATCAGTTCATGAAGAAAGAGCTGTAACCGCTGCTGATATTGAATGTGATGCTGACATTGAAATTATCAATCCAGATCACGTAATTGCCTCTTTAGCAAAAGGTGGAAAATTAGATATGGAATTCATTATCGCCAGTGGTAGAGGTTCAGTATTATCAGCTGACAACAAAAAATATGTTGAAGATGATAAAATTGGTTTCATTCCAATCGATGCTTTATATTCACCAATCGAGAGAATCAACTTTTATGTTGATAATGCCCGTGTTGGTCAAGATGCTTCATATGACAAATTAACAATGGAAGTTGAAACAAATGGATCAATTAGACCTGAAGAAGCAATGGCTTTAGGCGCTAAAATATTAATTGAACATTTGAATATCGTTACCAATTTAAGTGAAATTGCTGACATTACAGGAATTATGAATGCTAAACAAGAAGATAGTAAACTTAAAAAATTAGAAACATCAATCGATGACTTAGACTTCTCAGTTAGAGCTTATAACTGTTTAAAACGTGCAAATATCAATACTTTAGGTGACTTAACTGAAAAAACCGAATTAGAAATGATGAAAATACGTAATTTAGGTAAAAAATCTTTAAAAGAAGTTATGGATAAGATTAAAGATATGGGACTTAAATTCCGCGATGAAGATTAATTAGTTAGGAGGAATATTATGGCTTATAGAAAACTAGGACGCGATAACAAACATAGAAGAAGTATGCTTGCCAATCTAACTAGAGATATTATCAATAATGAAAAAGTAGTTACAACTGAGACTAGAGCCAAAGAAGCTCGTAAGTTTGTTGACAAAATGATTACTTATGGTAAAGATGGTTCACTAGTTGCTAGAAGAAAAGCATTAGCATTCTTAGAGAATGACAAAGCAACTGTTAAAAAAGTTTTTGATGATTTAGCAGTTCGTTATGCTACTAGAAATGGTGGTTACACTAGAATCTTAAAATTAGATGAACGTAGAGGCGATGACGCTTTAATGGTTCAAATTGAACTTGTAGAAGGAGATGCAAAATAAGCATTTCTTTTTTTATGTGCAATTTACATTTAAATGTGATATAATAAGTTTCCAAGAGGTGGTATTATGGCTAATTTTAACGTTTTATGGAAAAGATATGATGATAAATTTACGTGTACTATTGGTTATTTAAATTATGATGGTCATTGGATGTTTTCATATGATAATGAAGGTGTAAGCATCGCTAGTCGAATCGGCTTTGTCGGGTTCCCAGAATTTCCAGAAGTTGATCAAGAATATCAAAGTGAAAATTTATTTTCGACCTTTGATAGTCGCATTAGAAGAAGTGGAAATGCTGTAAGCGAGGAAGAAAAAATAGGGCTTCTAGAATCCAGTAACGGAATCCTAATGACAGATAATATTGAAATTGTTAAGCAAGAAAATTTATCAAAAGGAAGACAAAAAACATATGGAGAGAATTAATATATCAGAGTTATCAAAAGCATACGAAGAACCGCGAGGTTATAGTACTAAATATTGGGTTACTAGTCCTACCAAAAGGTTAATAAAATATAATGATGTAACCTCTCCAGATGCAGATGTTATGGAAAGCCTTGCCGCAACAATATTAAACAGTTTACATATTGACAGCGTAAATGCTAGATTAGGAATTAATACCAATGGTTCACAATTAGATTCTTTGGGTATAACAGATCCAAATTGTTGTATCATTGATAGTTTTTTAGTTGATGATGCAGATGTTACAATTAGTCTTACGCATAACAGGTGGGCAAGAACATCCGCTAACGACGAACAGAAAAATATAGACAGATGCTTTTATAGAGTATTTAGTATTTTCGGGAATCTTATGGGAATTAGCGAAGATGAAATTGCTATGATGAAAGGGCAATATATCAGAATGGTGTTTGGCGACTGTATAATTGATAATGAAGATAGACGTTTGAAAAACATTGAAGCAATCTATAATGAAAGAAGATTTTGCTACCGCTTAGCTCCTTCTTTTGATAATGCTTTAGCTTTCAATGCTTTTAATATTGGTTCAAATGAAGGGTATTGCTATATAGGAAATCAAGAATTCCCGGTTTATTCAATTATTGATTATATTATGCAGCATCATTATCCAATCGTCGATGACGTTGTTCAAAACCTTGACTATTTGGCTAGTCAGGGCATTGAAAGTATTTTATCAGAATACAATAATGAGATTGCTCCAGAAAAATCAGAATTTATCTATGATTATGTTAAAAGTACTAATGAAAAAGTTCAGTCCTGTATGCCATTCAATGCTCATAAAAAAAGGCGATGATTCGCCTTTTTTGTATATAAAGAAAAAACAACAATAAACTTATATAGAGGGGGGATAATATGAGTTTAGTACCAGATGTCCCACCTAAATTGTTTACTTTGAGTGCAGTTGCTATCGGTTATCTTTTAATTGACGACAACAGCGCCAATGAGCAAAATGCTCTAGGTAATTGGCTTATGTTAATCGCCCAAGTTCTTTGTACAAACGCTTATTTTCTGCAACTTCAACAAGAACGACGTGGCCAAACCTCTAATGACCAAATGTCTGATGAAGATACGATTATTATGATGCAAAAAATGATTAATGCCTTAACCAAAGAAGTAGAAAACTTAAAAAAACAAATTTAAAAAAGTACTAATTAGTACTTTTTCCAATCATAGATAAACGTTTAGATCCGTGGTCAGCAGGATCACTAAAGGATATTAATCCACATTCATAATCCCTTGAAACATCGGGATCAAAAGCCTCAGGATAGTTGATTTCATCGCTGTGAATATAATCACTTAAGCGTAACCAATTTTCAATATCGTCAGAAGAAGAATCCGAAACAAGGTAATCCGCACCATCATAATATAAGTCATAAGCATAATCAAGGACTTCTCTAGTATATTTAAGATCGCATGGTATAAAGTCCAGTGTTAAAGGACTAAATTTTATCAAATTTGGTAATAACTCTTCATCAATCACACTAAAATCTAGAGTCTCTAACATTTCTAATGCCTTTGTATCATATAATTGTACCCTCATAAATGCTTTAGAAGCAATAACCATAAATTTTTCATTACCACAAAAAGAACATAGTGACTTATCAAATTTATCTGCACCTATTCTTTCGCCATTATTTTTATTCATTATAATCCCCCCAACTATATTTATTAATTGAATTATACAAAACAAATATTAAAATGTCAATTAATAAGGTTTACAAATAAAAAACCTTGCTATATAATAGATAAATAGAAATGGGTGATATTATGAAGGCATTAATAACTGGCGCAAGTTCTGGATTAGGCGCTGATATGGCTAGAGTATTAGTTGAAGAAGGCTATGAAGTAATTTTAGTCGCCCGTAGAAAAACAAAACTAGAAAAATTGGCCAAAGAACTAGGTGATAAAGCTGAAGTTATCATTATGGATGTTTCAAGTACCTTTAATTGCATGAAACTATATAACAAAGTTAAAAAAGAAAAAATTGATATTTTAATCAATAACGCTGGATTTGGTCTTTTTGGTGAATTTGCAGAGTCTAACATAGATAAAGAATTAGACATGATTGACTTAAATATTAAAGGAGTTCACACATTAACGAAGCTATTCTTAAAAGATTTTAAAAAGCGCGATAAAGGATACATTCTGAATGTTGCTTCTTCTGCTGGCTTTATGCCTGGACCACTTATGGCTACATATTACGCTTCAAAAAGTTATGTCGTAAACTTAAGCGAAGCAATTTATGAAGAATTAAAAAAAGAAGGAAGCAATGTTTCAATAAGCGTTTTATGTCCTGGACCAGTTGATACTGAATTCAATAGAGTGGCTAATGTTTCTTTTGCTATTAAAGGTCAAAATAGTATGGACGTTGCTAAATATGCTATCAAAAAATTGTTTAATGAAAAATTAATAATTGTTCCAGGCTTTAAAATGAAAGTAGCTGTTTTCTTAACTAGATTTATTCCAAGAAAAATACTTTTAAAAATCGTGTATAAAATTCAAAGAAACAAAAATGCATAATTAAGTAAAATTATGTGTTTTTTATTACCAAAACCCCCTATCAAGTTGTAAATGAAAGCTTTTTATATTATAATATAAACTGTGGTGATTGGCGTATGAAAAATATGATTGAAATAGATGGATTAGATTTTAAATATAAAGATATTTCTGTCTTTAATAATTTAACTTTAACCATCAAAGAAGGTTCATTTACAACTATTTTAGGCGCCAACGGCAGTGGAAAAACAACTTTAGTTAAACTTATTTTAGGCTTAATTTATGGAAACTCAGTCGTTATGTGTAACTCTATTCCCGTTACTAAGGAGAATATTAAAGAAATAAGAAAGAAAATTGGTGTTGTTTTTGAAAATCCAGAACAAAATTTTGTTGCTGAAACCGTAATGGATGAAATTGCCTTTTCATTAGAAAATTTGCAAATGCCACCAAAACAAATAAAAGAGAAAATAAAAGATATAGCTAAGCAATTAAACCTTGAAAATTTTCTAGAATTAGAGCCCCATACCTTGGATGTTCAAAATAAGCAGCTAGTTGCCTTAGCCGCTGCTGTAGTTACGAATCCCAAATTATTAATTATTGATGAAGGTTTTAATAACCTAGATAGTAAAGTGCGCGAAAATGTTTTAACAATAATAAAAAGACTTAATAAAGAAAACAATATGACGGTTATTCAGGTAACGGATAACTTAGAAGATTGTCTTTATGGTGATACAATTATTCTTTTAGATGAAGGGAAAGCTATTTTATCCGGGCCAAAAGAAGAAGTATTAGAACACGAAGAAGACTTTGAAAAAGCAAAATTAGATTTACCATTTATCGTTGCTTTATCTAATAAATTAAAGTTTTATAATTTAATTAATAAAACTTACTTTGACCCAGAAAAGTTGGTGGATGATTTATGGAAATAAAATTTGAAAATATTAATTACACATGTAATGAAGGAACTCAACTTAAAACTCAAATCTTAAAAGACTTAAATTTTACAATTACCGAAAACACCATCACTAGTATAATTGGACCAAATGGTTCAGGCAAAAGCACCATTTTAGAATTAATAGGAGCTTTAAAATTTCCAAGTAGTGGAACTATTATAATTGGAGATTATAAAATAAATTCAAAAAAACAAATTGGTGATATTGAAAACTTAAGACCACATATAGGTGTTGTTTATCAAGATCCGGAAAAACAATTTTTCTTAAATACTGTTAAAGAAGAACTCGAATTTGCCCTTCAAAATTTTAACTTTAAATTAGACGAAAAAGATAAGCGTGTTAGCGATTCATTAAGAATGGTAGGGTTAAACGATAGTTTTTTAAATCGTTCACCATTTGAGCTTAGCCGCGGAGAGCAAAGAAAAGTGGCTATTGCTATGATATTAGCCTTTAATCCTAAGATAATCCTCCTTGATGAACCAACAATGGGATTGGATGCTGCTAGCCGTAAACACTTAATTAAGCTCCTTAAAATGATGAAATTAAGGTATAATAAAACAATCGTTATTGTCAGTGGTGATACCGATGTCCTTCACAGCGTTTCAGACCAAATTCTCGTTGTTAATGAAGGGCAAATTGTGGCCTCTGGTGATAAATATACTATTTTTGGAGACTATGAAATGTTAAATAAATATCATATCAACACGCCAAAGATAATTGAATTTTCGCATTTGGTAAAGCAAAAGAAAAATATTAATATTGGATACAGGGATGATATTAATGATTTAATGAAGGACGTATATCGTTATGTTAAATAATGTTTCAGTAGGTAGATACTTTCCTACCGAATCAAATATTCATGGAATGAATCCCCTTTCAAAAATCATCTGTACAATTATCTTTATAATAATGGTACTAATTGCTAGAGACTTCCAAATCACTGGAATTCTAACCCTGCTAGTTATGATCATGATTATGAATACTAATATTCCATTAATAGTTTATTATCACATAATTAAAAATTTAAGATATGTTTTATTAATCACATTCATCATATCTTCACTACTAACTTTATCATTTACCTCTGGGGCAATGATATTAATTGATATAGTCTTAATTGTTATTTATTTAGCCATATTAACTTTAACCACACCACCAACAGAAATTGTTTATGGTTTAGAAAAAGTTTTGTGGCCATTAAATTATTTAAACATTAAGGTAAACACACTGGCTTTAAATATTAGTCTAGCTCTAAGATTTATTCCTACCGCTATCGATGAAAGTAACTATATTTTAAAATCGGAAGCTAGCCGTGGTATTGATTATCGAATAAGCCCAAAAACATGGTTTATCGCTGTTAAAGATATGATAAAACCAGCTTTAATATTATCATTAAGAAGATTAAACAATTTAAAAACATCAATGATTTTAAGGTTGTTTAGTACTGAAAAAACAAGAACTAATTTTAGGATAAATAAGTGGCAAATATTTGATAGTTATTTATTAGTAATACATATAGCTATAGTAATAGTTATCATAATGAGAGGAGTAATATTGTGAGATATTTTATGACATTCGCCTATGACGGATCAAGATATAAAGGTTATCAAAAACAACCAAAACAAAAAACAGTGCAAGGTGAAATAGAAAAAGCCTTAAAAACAATCAATGGAGGTAAAAAAGTTGACATCCACGCTTCTGGAAGAACAGATGCTGGGGTTCATGCTTATAATCAAAAAGCTCATTTCGACTTAGAAATGAAACACATCACTCCAGAAAAATTAAAAGATGGCTTAAATAGTTTAATCCCAAAAGACATTTATATTAAAAGCATTGAAATAGTTGCTGATGATTTTCATGCTAGATATAATGTCAAAGCCAAAGAATATATTTATGTGATTAATATGGGTGAATATAATCCCATTGAAAAAGACTATATATATCAATATAATCGAAAATTAGACGTCGTTGAAATGGAAAGAGCTTTAAAATATTTAGAGGGGACTCATAATTTTAAGTCTTTTACTAAAGCTGATGATGAAAAGGAAGATTATACAAGAAGCATTGTTCAAACTAATTTAATTAGGGATATTAAAAACGTTAATAAAATAACTTTATCATTTTTAGGAACGGGCTTTTTAAGATACCAAGTCCGCAATATGATTGGAACCCTAATTGAAATTGGTGAAGGAAAAAGAAAAAGTGAAGATATCATTGATATTTTAAAAGAAGAAGATCGAAGGAAAGCTGGAAAAACTGCTGCTCCCGAAGGGCTATATCTAAAAGATGTATTATATTGAAATACGTCTTTTAATATGCTAATATAAATACAAGGAGGTTTTATAAATGGCAAAAAAAATCAGCCCAACTTCACTATATGTTGTTCAACCATCAAAACTAATTAATGTTGAAGGTGAATTTGAAAAAATAGCAGGTGCAGAGTTGGTTCATCAAACCGCTACATTTGAACAAAGAGAGCAACTTTCAATCGCCGAGGTTAGTACTATGGATAATAGTTTATACAAAGATATTTTTGAAAAACGTGATGAATCATTTTATGAAGGTCGGCCTTGTTTATATTATAGTGCCCAAGGATTAAATAGCTATGGTATTAGCATTTCCCAAAAACAAAAAGATTTTGTTGATGTATTTGAAGATGATATAATTCCACTTAGTGATTTCGTTTTTGGCTTGGAAAACAATGGCTTAATGAGAAGATTAAGATATTTTAAACACCCTTTTAGAAGCGAAAGTATGGAATTAAAAGAAAAAGTTCATTTAGAAAGATTAATTAATGGTAAGGATTATACTATTGATGAATTGTGCGAATTACAGGATACACTTAAAACAATCGCCAGGACACCAAGAAGAGAAAAACGTCATTATAGTGTTGTTAGAGAACCAGTAAAACTAACTTCGGTATATGAGGGTTTCTTCAATGTTTCAAGGCAATATGCTGGAACTAGTGATGATTGTGCACATGAATTTGCAAAAAGTTTAAGATCCCGCGGAAATTTACGAATATAAAGTTTTAAAACAAGAAGATCAAAGAAACTACGGTAAAAACGCAGCTCCCGAAGGATTGTATCTAAAAGATGTTTTAAATTAAGCATCTTTTTTTCGTTAGAAAAACGAAAAGCGTGATATAATATAATTTCTGGGAGGTTTTATTATGGGAACAGTTCATCAAACAAGCAATTTATACGTATTAAAACCGGCACTGATTAATGACGTTTTTGGTCGATTTGAAACACAAAAAAACTCTGAAAGTCCGGTAGAAAATGTTATTCAAACGGTAGAATTCATGAGCATTCCTGGTCAAATAGTCATTGCTACCAAACAGGACGGTTATTATTTAGATGCCTGTATGGATAAAAATAAAAGATATTATGACGCAGAAATTTTAGAAGGAGAAGGATTATATACTGGTCAACGAAGGAATCTTTTTACCAATATATTTAGAGACGATATAATTGATTTAGTTACTTTCAGTTTTATTGATTCCTTCGAACATTTTGGAAGAAGAGAAAGAAGAACGTTTTTAATTGATAGTAAAAGAAAAGCCCAAAAACGTCTGCGTGATGAATATTACCGCGATGAATTAAGCAGTAAACCTGAATATAGTATCGAGGAATTGCAGGCACTTCGCGAACATTTACTTTCTAAAGAAGACGATAGTTACATTAAAACAAAGAGAAAAAAATATACCGCTATCAAAAAAACAAGAGGTACATATTATTTTAATAAAGTTAAATATTCAACCCGAGATACTTACGCTGGAACAGCCGAAGAAAAAGGTAAGTTTGCTCGCGAGTAAAGTTAATATAAACAAAATAGTAAAATAGGCATATAAACATCAGAAAAACATATAATTTTATTGACTTTTATTTATTTTTTTAGTACAATCAATATTGGTACATTTATTTATCCCACATGAGTAAGTTCTGGGAAAACTTACTAATGTAAAGGAGAAAGGAAATTATTATGAAAACATACATGCAAAGAAAAGAAGATGTAGTTAGAGAATGGTATGTTATCGATGCTGAAGGTGAAACTTTAGGTCGCCTAGCTACAAAAGTTGCTTCTGTTTTAAGAGGTAAACATAAGCCAACTTATACTCCACATATCGATGGAGGCGATTACGTTATCGTTATTAACGCTGGTAAAATTAATTTAACTGGTAATAAGTTGAATGATAAAATCTATTATGACCATAGTAGATTTACTGGTGGTTTAAGAGAAAGAACTGCTCGTCAAATGAAAGAAAATTATCCTGTTGAAATGATCGAAAGAGCTGTAAAAGGAATGCTTCCAAAAGGTAGATTAGGAAGACAAATGTATAAAAAATTATTTGTATACGCAGAAGGAGACCATCCACATAGTGCTCAACAACCAAAAGCACTTAAGATGGACTAGGAGGGTTTAAATGGCAGAAAAAAGAGAATTCATTGGAACTGGTAGAAGAAAAGCATCTGTTGCTAGAGTTAAATTAGTTGCACCTGGTAAAGGTACAATTACTATTAATGGTAGAGATGTTAGAGACTTCATGCCATATGAAACTAATGTTATGGATTTAATGCAACCTTTAGTTGCAACAAATAATGAAAAGACATTTGACATCGTTGTTAAAGTAAATGGCGGTGGATTTACAGGACAAACAGGAGCTATCCGTTTAGGTATTACAAGAGCTTTATTAGAATATGATAAAGAAAACGAAGCTAATGAAGATAGTTATAGAAAAACTTTAAAAAGAGCAGGATTTGTTACAAGAGACCCAAGAGCTAAGGAAAGAAAGAAACCTGGACTTAAAGGCGCTCGTCGTGCACCACAATTCTCAAAACGTTAATCAATCAAAAACCAAAGATTATTCTTTGGTTTTTTTGTTAAAAATGTGGAAAAGAGCCAAAATCTGTGTAAAACTTGCTGTAAAGAAGCATTATAATATAAAAAAACTATTGAAGATTAAAAATAAACTACATATAATGGTTAATATAAAGGAGGAATGCCGAAATAAAAAAGCCGGGGGCAAGGCTAGTTAAGTGTCAATTCATATATGTTGAATATATTTCGGGATTCGGGAGACTTAGTGTCTCTCCTTTTTATTGCCTAATTATGTGTAATCAGGTATAATGAAATAGGTGATAAAATGTTAAAAATTAGTAATGAATGGCATGACTACGAATGTATAGATGCTGGCAATGGTGAAAAATTAGAAAAATGGGGAAACTATATTTTAAGAAGACCTGACCCTCAAGCAATGTGGGAAACAAAGTTTGATAAAAATTGGACTAATGTTGATGGGCATTACCACCGTTCTGAAAAAGGTGGTGGCTATTGGGATTTTAAAAATAAACTTCCTGAGTATTGGACAGTTACTTATAAAGATTTAACATTTAAAGTAACTCCAACTAACTTCAAACATACTGGATTGTTTCCTGAACAAGCAACTAATTGGGATTTCATGATGAACAAAATTAGAAATGCTAAAAGACCAATTAAAGTTTTAAACCTTTTTGCCTATACTGGTGGAGCCACTATGGCTTGCGCTAAAGCTGGTGCTGAAGTAGTTCAAGTTGATGCCTCTAAAGGAATGACGCTTTGGGCTAAAGAAAATATGGAACTATGTCATTTACAAGACCAAACCATTAGATTTATAGTTGATGATTGTTTAAAATTTGTTGAACGTGAATACCGCCGTGGAAATAAATATGATGCTATTGTTATGGATCCACCAAGTTACGGAAGAGGTCCAAACAAAGAAGTTTGGAAATTTGAAAAAAATATAGCAGTTCTTTTAGAGGCTTGTCTGAAAATTTTAAGTGATAAGCCATTGTTTTTATTGATAAACTCTTACACGACGGGGGTTTCAAATATAGTTTTAGGTAATATGTTAAAAACTTCAATGATGCCAATTTATCCAGAGGGAAAAGTAGAAACCGGCGAAGTAGGACTACAAGTCACTAAAAACAATTTAATTTTACCATGCGGAATATATGGAAGATGGGAAAGCAATGATTGATATTATCTATGAAGATAATCATTTATTAGTCGTTAATAAACCCGTAAACATACCTGTTCAAGCTGATAGTAGCAAAGATCAAGACTTACTAACTTTACTAAAAAAACAGCTAAAAGAAAAGTACCAAAAGCCAGGTAATGTATATCTTGGATTAGTCCATCGCCTAGATAGACCAGTTGGAGGTATTATGGTTTTTGCGAAAACTAGTAAAGCCGCTTCGAGATTAAGTGAACAAATTAGAAATAACACTTTTCAAAAAACTTATTTAGCTGTTGTTCAAGGCAAAGTTCTAAATAGTGATACTTTCAAAGATAAATTAGAAAAAGATCAAAAAACAAATATTGTTAAAATATCTCCAACAGGGAAACAAGCCGAATTAAGTTATGAGCTATTAGAATATAAAGATAATTTATCATTAGTAAAAATAAATTTAAAAACCGGACGTTCTCATCAAATAAGAGTCCAATTTTCTTCACGTAATCATCCATTATATGGTGATCAAAAATATAATCCAAACACTCCCAAGGATCAAATTGCTTTATTTGCTCATCGATTAGAATTTATCCATCCCACAACTAAAGAAGTAGTTAAATTTGAATTACCAAAACCAAACCGTTATCCATTTAATATTTTCAATTAAAAAGAGTTCATTATAATTTGAACTCTTTTACTTTTTCTAAAGGCATATCTTGATAACGTCTTACCTCCGTTTGCCTACTTTCTACCACTCTAGGGCATTCAAATGCTTTATAAACATCATCCAAGGAAGTTCCGTCATAGGTAAATAAAGAAGAGGCAACAGGATAAGGTGATATATAGTCTAAATAATATACTCCAGCCTCATTAAGTCTGTCATTTGACAACTTCATTCCATAAGCAGTAGCTTTCAATCCGGTTAAAATAGCATGATTAGTGTCAGTAGTATTCCATCCTTTAAATATTTGAAAATAAGGAATACTATTACTCCAATTTTTTAAGCCACGAACACTAACGACATCATTGAATTCTCCTAATTTCTCATAATAATCATATCTAGTTATATCTACAATTGAAGATAAATAATCGTTAACCTGCTTAAGATCACCTAAAGCATAATTAATAGCTTGATCTTTCGTATCAAAAAAGTTTCTAATAAAACTTATCGATGTACTTGCTCCCCACAATGTTTTAGTTGGTTTTTGAGAAACATTATTTTTATTAGTCAAACCAAACCCACCTTTCGTTTAATTATTATACAATATATTTGAAAGTTAATAAAGTATTTTTAGAAAAGAATATATATAATAAATACTGCCTTAACTATTGACAGTAGGGGGTATAATATAATAGAAAGCCCTAAAAATAAGACATAATTTGACATATAGTGAACTCTACTACTTGACAATACAAGGTAGCTGTATTATACTTGTTAATACAAGGAGAAATTATTATGAAAAAGGCATTATACATAATTGGTACTTTAATTATAGCAATAGTTGTTGTTTACTTTTTTACTAATTCAAGTAATAAAATTCCCGTTAAACAACAATTGAAAAAGTTAGATCTTGAAAACATAAATAAAGTCATGATTGTTGCACATCCGGATGATGAATCAATTTGGGGAGGATCTCATCTATTACAAGATAATTATCTTATAGTGTGTATAACCTGTGGTGGCAATAGTACAAGAGTTAATGAAATTAATAAAGCTATGGATTATACAAAAGATAAAGTCATTATGCTAGATTATCCTGATAAAGTTTGGAATAAACGTAGCGATTGGAAGGCCGAAAAAAAACAAATTAAACAGGATATCAAAGCCATTTTAAAATATAAAGATTGGCAGCAAGTAATTACTCATAATCCTGATGGTGAGTATGGGCACCAGCACCATAAAATGACTAGTAAAATAGTTACCGATGTTTATGGTACCAATGACAAACTTTATTACTTTGGTAAATACTATACTAAAAAAGCCTTAAACAAATTAGATAAAGAAACAACCATCGATAAAAAAATCCTAAAACAAAAAACAAAAGATTTATTACCAATATATAAAAGTCAAGGATTTATCGATGATAAATTTGGCCATATGTATCCATTTGAGGACTGGATTAAAAGTACAGAATGGTCGTAAAGCAGTAAATAAATATTATAATACAGTTGACAAAAGCTAAAAAACAATATACAATTTAATTGTACTATCACAACTAATACAAGGAGGCAGTAGCATGGGGAAGTTTACTAAAAAAGACTATCTAAACCTCGGTCTTTTAGTTTTACTATATTTAATTGTTATTTTCTTAATTACCCATGGAAAATATATATATGGCTCTAGTGTTGACTGGGAAGTTCAACACTGGGCCATTCCAGAATATTTTCGAAACCTCTTTTATCATACTCATGAGTTAATACCTAATTTTGCTTCAAACTTAGGTGGTGGACAAAATATATTCTACTTTGCCTACTACGGATTTTTAAGTCCAATAATTTTAATATCCTATTTGTTACCGCAAGTTCAAATGTCTGATTATATTACCATAAGCAGTATTTTTATGGGAATACTAAGTGTAATATTATTCTATAAATGGTTAAAAAATCATAATTTCAAAACCAGCATTTGCTTAGCCGTATCAATTTTATTTTTATGTGCGGGGCCCTTAATTTTCCAAAGCCATCGTCATATCATGTTCATGAACTACATGCCATTTGTTATTTTAGCGCTCATGGGTGTTGATAACTATTTTAAATCAGGCAAACGTTCATTATTAATTATCAGTACTTTTTTAATTATAATGACCAGTTATTTCTATAGTGTTGGTGCTTTATTTGGCATTGTCGTTTATGGAATATATGTATATTTAAGAAAAAATCGAAATACTAATATTAAAGAATTTGCCAAAGCTGGAATAAAGTTTGCTATTCCAATAATTATTGCCGTTTTAATGGCTTGTATTCTTTTACTACCTGTACTGCATGCTTTGCTTAGTGGACGTATTCATGGTGATGTCCCGCTTAATATTGCTAATCTTGTCATACCTCACTTTGGCTTAGAGTATGTTTTATATGGTTCATATTCTGTTGGTTTAACAGCAGTCGTAGTAGTTGCTTTATTTTGTAATCTAATGTTTAGAAAAGTAGATAACTTATTTTTAAATATTACCTTAATTGCTGTAATAACAGCCAACATCTTCGTTTATGTTTTAAATGGAACCTTATATTTAGATGGAAAAGCCTTAATTCCTTTATTGCCCTTATATTGTTTAGTAATTGCTAAATTCTTTAGTCGTGTCATCGCCAAAAAACTAGCTTTTTACAATATTCTTTCAATGTTTGCCATGACGGTAATATTCGCAATTATCTTTGCTGACAAAGGCTATGCCGCTTTATATATTATCGATGGATTATTCATTATCTTTTTACTAAGTTATTACTATAAACACCATAGCGAAAAGAAACTGTTTATTCCATTAGTAACCCTTAGTTTTATTATTTGCCTAGGTGTAAATTTTGGTGATCATTTAGTTTTAAAAGAAACCCATAAAAAACAAAATAACGACGAAATTACCGAGTTAACAAAATATGCTTTAGACAACGACGATAGTTATTATCGTATCTATACTGATATTAAAGGTGTTGATCAAAACATTAATCGTGTTTTAGATCCGAGACAAAACATGTTAACATTGTACTCTTCAACTTATAATAAAGAGTATAACCGTTTCTTCTATCATACCTTTAATAACAATATTAAATATCGAAACTCTGTTATTACACACGAAAATAAAAATATAATGTTTGAAACATTTATGGGCGTTAAATATTTAATAACCGATAAGACACCACCTTTAGGATATCAAAAGGTAACAAAAACCAAAAATTATACCCTTTATGTTAATGAAAATACTATGCCTGTTGGGTATGCAAGTAGTAAAATTTTAAATGAAGAACAATATAAAGCTTTAAAATATCCATTTAAACTTGAAGCATTAATGAATAATATTATTGTTCCAAAAGCCGAAAATAAGACAATAACTTCACATATGGAAAAAGCCAAACCCCGTTTTAAAAAAGAAGAAATTATTGATCTTGATATTGATAAAGAAGGTAAAATTTATCATGTAAAAACCAAAAATGGGAAATCTGGATATATTAATCTAAGTCTTGATAAAAAAGTTAAAGACAAATTAGTATTAATCAGAATCCACGTTTCAAATCCGCAGTCATGTACTAAGGGTGATACATCAATTACCATTAATGGTGTAAAAAACAAATTGACTTGCCGTGAATGGAAATATTATAATCATAATCAAACCTTTGATTATACCTTATCAAGCCCGAATGGAATTAAAGATTTTGAAATTAAATTTACCAAAGGCGAATACACAATTAATAATATTCAAGTATATACTTTAGACTATAATCAAATATCTAATTTAAACAATACTGTCGATGAATTTAAAATTGACACTAAAAACACCAAAGGTAATAAAATTAAAGGATCAGTTAACGTTACTGAAGCAGGTTACTTTAATTTAACTGTTCCCTATGATGAAGGCTTTGAAATTAAAGTCGACGGCAAAGAAACAAAGTATGAAAAAGTTAATGGTGCATTTATTGGCTTTCCAATTGAAAAAGGCCACCACCAAATCGATATTACCTATACTGCGCCAAACTTTAACCTTGGTAAGAATATAAGTATCATCGGCTTTACGCTTTTCATAATAATTTTTGTCTATGATACCTTTATAAAAAGGAAAACCAAGTCTAAAAAAACTGAAAATATATTAAATTAAACAAAAAGCATTATTGAAAATGCTTTTTTTATTTTTTCTCCCTGAAAAAAAGGAAATAGAAAGCAGACCTCGTATGATATAGATAAAGGGGCAAGAAAGGAGAGAAAATGAAAAAGATCGCAGTTTTAATTTTAGGAATTATATTATTCAGTTTATCGGTAGAAAGGGCCAAGGCCGAAACGATCACCTATAAACGGCTTGATAATATTTATTTTAATTTAAAAGTTGATGGCAAAACCAGTTCCAATCATGTTACTATGTTTTATTTAGATGATAGGTTAGCATATTGCATTGAACCTGGAAAGGATATAACTACGAAAACCTATAATTCTAAACCCAACTGGGATGGAACTGATTTAAATATTGAAACGCAAAAGAAAATAGAAAAAATTGGATACTACGGTTACGAATATCCAAACCATCAAACGCCCAAATATTATATTGCCACTCAAGAACTAATTTGGCAGGCAATTAAAAACATTGATATCTATTGGACCACAGAAAAAGATGGGCGAGGTGATACTATTGATATTAGTAAAGAAAAGGCTGAAATATTATCATTAGTTGAAAAGCACGACATTATACCATCATTTGTTAATAAAACAATTGATGGAAAAGTAGGGCAATCTTTAACTATCCCTGATGATAATCAAGTGCTAGATAATTTTAATCTAGGTCAAACTAGTTATCACCAAATAACCAAAGAAGGAAATAAGTTAAATGTTAATTTCAGTAGTGAACTTCAAGAAGAGGAAGTCTCTTTAACAAGAAAAAATTACGATAGTTTAACCTTGCTAGTTTACCATATGGAAGGTTCACAAAAATTGGCCGCTCTAAGATTTTCAAACAAAGAAGATTATAAATTTAAAATAAGAAGTACCGAAGAGCCCAAAGAAATAGTTAAAGTGCCGAGTACTAGTATTCCCTTCGCTTCCATTAAATTTGGTGTACTAACGTTCTTTAAAAATGATAGCCGCTACTTTAATTAAAATAACTATGTTTATGCAACAATTAACTTTAGATATCAATGTAGCTAAGCCAATTATTAAAGTCGAACATTATTATTATCAAAACCCTGTTTTAGAAATTCCTAAAATTAACCTTAAAAAAGAAGTATATCCAAACAATCAAGAAAAAAACACGGTAGACAAGGGGATTCAAGTAATAAGTGGATCCAGTATGCCAAATATCCAAAATGGTAATTTTATTTTAGCCGCTCATAGTGGCAATTCAAACATCGCTTATTTCAAAAACCTAGATAAACTATCCTATAATAGTGAAGTCTATGTATATTATCAAAATCGTAAGTATCGATATATTATTGGTGATATTTATGACGTTTTAAAAACTGGCTATGTCGAAATAAAACGCAATAAAAATAAATCTGCTATTACTTTGATTACTTGTAAAAAAGGAACAAATCTCCAAACCGTGTATATTGGTTATTTAATTACTGCTACTAAAACACCATAAGGTGTTTTTAACTTGAAATAAAGTAAAAAAAAGCATATAATTAAAAATACCGGAAAGAAGTTGATATAATGCAAAAACATGATTGGAATATTAAAGAAGTATATCCAAATATTTTTCAAATTGAAGATTACAAAGGCGTCCATGTAACATTAATTAAAGGCGAAAAGGAAGCTATCTTGTGGGATATGGGATATGGTGTTTATGATTTGAAACAACTAATTGAATCTTTGATAGATACCCCGTTTAAAGTTCTTGCTAGCCACGGTCATTTAGATCATACATTAGGCTGTACCCAGTTTGACGAAATATATTTAGCTAAGGGTGATTATAAATTATTTGAAGAAAATAACCAACAATTAATTAAAGAAAAAGTCGTTACTAAAGCTATTCAAAAAGGCGATATGACCGAAAAAGAAGCAGGTGAGTATTTAAAAAAAACACTGCCAAAAATAAACGAATTAACCATTGGAACCGTTTTCGATCTTGGCGGAATTCATGCAGAAGTTATTGACCTTCAAGGTCATACTAGAGGCTCTGTTGGGCTACTTTTAAAAGAACCAGAAATACTTTTAACAGGCGATGCCATCTGCAATGACTTATGGATTTATTTACCAGAATCTGATTCTGCAAAAGTTTGTTTAGAAACTTTAGAAAAGTCATTAAAATTACCATTTAAACAATACTTAGTTGCCCATAAAGATATTTTATATCCCAAAAGCCATATTAATGATATTATTGAAGTTATGAAAAATTTAAATTCCAAGGATTGTAGACCTCGAACCATGTATTTTTGTGATGATGACGTTTACGAAAATCATAAGTCAACTGATTATGGAACTATTAGTATCCTCTTTACAGAAGAAAAACTTAAATAATTTGAGTAATAAAAATATATATGCTATATTATAACTAACATTTTAAAAGTAGGTGATGTATGCTTCAAAAATTAAAAACTGAAACAAAGCTATTAATAATGTTAGCTTTTTTAGCATTTCTACAGGTCTTTGGACCAACTTCAAACAGCTGTGGCTTCAGGATAACGGTCTTATAATTTCAGAAATAAGTAATATTATAAGTTTAGGGACCTTTGCCTGTGTTATTGGGATAATTTTGTTTTCTAAATATATTACCTTGAACAAATTGAAAGGCTTTATTGTTGGATTGATTTTGACAAAAATATTTGTGATGCTTTTTTTGTTTTTTAATAATGACACAAATAATATTACAATAATTAAGACATTAATAGTTTTGGATATAATAGTTGAGCGCCTTATTATTTTAAGCATTTATCCATTTCTTACAACCATAATTAAAGATGATGTCATGTATACAAAAAGGAAACTAACTGAGTATCTATTTAAAGATATAGGAATATTGATTGGTGGAATATTAATTGGGAAATTTATATTTGGATTTATAATAGATTATAATTCTTGTTTGTATATATCCATTTTTTTCTTAGTCCTATCGTTTCTATTTATGGTTATGATTCATAATCCTGTTACGAGAAAACCAATAAATAGCAATATAGGCTTTGCAAATTACCTTTTAAAAAACAAGATATTAATTGTTTATTGTTTATACTACTTTACTGGCCATTTAGCCCTATCTGCAGGCATAGGCTTAAAGATGCTTATGCTTACTGAATATTTTGATTTTTCAGATTCTATTGCTACCAATTATTTATTAGTGGTGGGTTTAGCTGCAGACATTCTGGGCTTTATATGTCTAAAGAAGTTCACTTTTAAAAATGATTATTTAAATGTTAGCATTAAATTTCTAATAAGATTTTTTGCCTATACGATTGCTTTTATTTCTAATAATTTATTAATTAGTTTTCTTGCTTTAACGTGGTCATTACTTATATCTACTGCGTATGAAAATATTACAGATGCTCCATACATAAATAAAGTTAAAAATGAGTTTCAACTTATATATGAGAACTTTAGATATATATTTGGTATAATTGGCGAAGCTATTGGTATTTTCTTCTGTGGGATTATGTTTACCTTAGGATTAAAATATATGTTTGGCCTATCGGCATTCTTGATGATCTTCCAAATTCTTTTAGTATACTATCTAATTTATATGCGTACTCATCCAAAATCTAGTGAAAGCTAGATTTTTTCATTACAAGCTAAGAAAACACATATACTTTATTAGGTGATTTGATGTTTAACTATAAAGTAGGAGTTTTTTTAGCTTTTATCGCATTATTATGTGCTTTTAATTTTGTTAGTGCCGAAAATAAGGATTTACCACTTTTATCCAAAGTAATATATTTAGATCCTGGACATGGGGGGACCGATAGCGGTGCTTATTATAAAGGCATTAAAGAATCAGACTTAAATTTACAATTAAGTAAAAGAATTATGAAATCTTTAAAAGAAGATGGTGCGACAGTTTATCTAACCCGTTATGATGATTATGATTTAGCTGTTAACAACGCTTATCATCGTAAACGAAGTGACTTATCAAGAAGAGCCAATATAATAAATAAATCTGGCTGTGATATGTTTATTTCTGTTCATTTGAATGCTGATTCTACTGAAAGTTGGTATGGAGCACAGGCATATTACGATAATATTAATCCTGAAAATGAAAAAATTGCTAAAATATTTCAAGAAGAACTAAAAAGATATTTAAATACAGACCGTGAATATAAAGAAAACAACACCAAATATATGCAACACCGTATTAATCGTCCAGGAATTTTATTAGAAGCTGGATTCCTATCAAATCCAAATGAAAGATATCTTCTTCAAAAAAGATCTTATCAAGATAAAGTAGCTGAAGTCGTTAGAAAAGCCGTTGTCAAATATTATAGTAATTAGTAGTTTTCAAATGTTTATCACAAAACAATGGTAAAATATGCTATAATTAATAATAGGTGATAAGCATGTCAAAATCGTCCAGTAAAATATTTAGGACAATCGATGAGCAAATCTCGATATTAAGGGGCAAAGGGTTAATTATTGATAATGACCCAAAAACTAAAGACCTATTATTAAGAGAAAATTATTTCTTTATAAGTGGATATCGTCATTTGTTTATGAATCCAAAAAAGCCAGGAGTATTTTTGCCAGGAACAACTTTTGAAGAACTATATGCTGTTTTTGTTTTTGATCGTAAAATTAGAAATATTTTCTTTAAAAACATTTTAATTATCGAAAACAATATTAAATCAATTATAAGTTACCAATTATCTAAGAAGTATGGTTTTAGGGATAAGGACTACTTAAACCCTAAAAACTTTACGCAGGACAAGCTAGCTGATAGGCAAGTGCATGATATATTAAATAAAGTTAAGCGCCAAATTAGAGTTAATGGGCGCCAGCACACCGCCACCCAGCACTACATTGATAACTATGGTTATATTCCAATGTGGGTATTAGTTAAAGTTTTGTCGTTTGGTATAGTAGCTGAATTCTATAGTATTTTAAAACCAGACGATAAACAGGGAATTGCTAACTTTTATAAAATTGATGGTGAAATTTTAGAACGATATTTAACTTTATTATCAAACTTTAGAAATGTTTGCGCCCATGAAGATATTTTATATGATCATCGTACCCAAAGATTTATTCCTGATAGTAAATATCATGAAGCTTTAAACATAGAAAAAGTTGATGAAGTGTATAAATACGGAAAAAACGACTTATTTAGCCTTGTTATAATGTTAAAATATTTACTTAGAAAAGAAGAATTTTCTGAAATGATTGATGAAATAAAACTTGAAGTCGAAATTTTAGACGAATCAGTAGATACCACATCACTTGAAACTATTTTAAACAAAATTGGTTTTCCAACTAATTGGGAGGATATCACTGATTTAGATTAGGAGGAATTTATGCGCGAAAAAATAATCGGAATAATTGTTATACTAGTTGTTTTAACTGCTGGTATTTTGGGAACATTATATTTTACTACCAAAGATAACGATGTTCAAACCGAAGGAACACATAAAAATGTAACAATTAAAGAAACAAATTCTATTAATGAAGCTGTTAACAAAATCTACAATGCAGTCGTAGTCGTTGAGGCCTATAATCAAGGGAAACAGGCTAGTTCAGGAAGCGGTTTTGTCTATAAAAAAGATAGCAAATATGGTTACATTTTAACAAACTACCATGTTGTTGATGGCGCTTCTTCTTTAAAAACTATAGATATGAATGGGAATGAAGTCGAAGCTACTTATCTAGGTGGTGACAGCTACGCCGATATCGCTGTTATTAGAATTGACGCTAAAAACGTTTTAGATATTGCCTCAATCGGGGATAGTACTAAAGCTAAGCTAGGAGATACAGTATTTACTGTCGGAACGCCAGTTAATAGTGAATATATGGGATCAGTAACTAAAGGTATTCTTTCAGGCGAAAATAGAACAATTACCGTTTCAGATCAAGCAAAAGGTAGTTATATGATGGAAGTATTACAAACAGATGCTTCAATAAATCCAGGAAATAGTGGTGGGCCATTAGTTAACATTAATGGCGAAGTAATTGGTATTACCTCAATGAAACTAGTTACTGATTCAATTGAAGGAATGGGCTTTGCTATTCCAATTGAAATTGCTATGACCAGTGTTGATAAACTTGAAAAAGGTGAAGAAATAAAGAGACCTTATATCGGCGTTTCTTTATATGATGCGAGTAACACAGCTATGCTTTACCGTAATAATTTGCGTTTAGATGATGATTTAACTGAAGGTGCTGTTGTTGCTTCAGTTGAAGATAATTCTCCAGCAAAAGATGCCGGAATGGAAAATAATGATGTTATTTTAAAAGTCGATGGTACTAAAGTTAAAAACACTGCTCATTTTAAATTCATGCTTTATAAACACGATATTGGTGATACAGTAAAAATAACAGTTAGCCGTGACGGAAAAGAAAAAGAATTATCTTTAAAACTTAGTAAAACTATAGGGGAATAAAATTCCTCTTTTCTTTTATTGAAAAGCTAAATAATATAGTTTATAATGTTAATAGAATGGAGCGAAGAATATGTGGAATCGCGCGGAAGTAAAGAACGCTGGCAAAAAGCACTTTATTAAAAATTATTGGCCATTTGTTTTCGTTTGTTTTATTTTAGCTTTTTTAGGTTGTGAATATAGTTCATCAGCTGTGGTTATTCATGGCTATGACAATAACGGAGAAGTACCAGAAAATGTTATTTATAATACTGAACATTTGACTAATGTCAATGTTCTAGGTGGTGACGATAATATTGTTACAACTATATTAGAGCCATTTTCAAATGCTACTTCATTTGTCTTTAAATTAATTGGTTCAGTTAAAGAAACAATTGAAACTGAATATGGAGCTGCCTTAGTTTTAGGCCTAGCCTTTATATTTCAAATGGTATATATCTTATTACTTTGTAATCCTTTAACAGTCGGTAGCCGCAAATTCTTCATTGATAATCATTATCAAAATAAAACAAAGATATCTAAAATATTAGAACCATATAAAAATAAACATTTTTTAAATGTTGTTAAAATTATGTTTCTACAAACGCTTTATTTAATTTTATGGATTTTTACTATAGTTGGAGTATTTATTAAAATGTACGAGTATCGTATGATTCCATATATCCTAGCCGAAAATCCTGAATTAAAAACCAAAGAAGTATTTGCAAGATCAAAGAAAATGATGTATGGCCATAAATGGAATTTATTTATTTTTGATTTGTCATACATCGGCTGGTATTTATTAAATGGGTTAACCTTGGGTCTTACAGGTATTCTTTATTCTAATCCATATAAATCGGCTGCTACAACAGAAATATATTTAAAACTAAAAGAAAACATAAGTTAAACACTTATGTTTTTTCATTGAACGTAATACCTTCTCCTATATTAGGATGACTTTGAACATATATAAAATCTGTTATAAATAAAGCGATCAAAATAGTCGCAACAATTATTTTAACTAAGTATGGTATTTTAGCAAATAGCTTTGTAAAGAAAGGTTCTGCGATATAAATAACTACACATCCAGCTAAGCCAAATATAATTGCTCCTTCTAAACATACACGACCATTTATATTAATTAAATAATTACTGTAGTCCCACCAGCGCATACCCTTGGTAGCTTCTAAGTAATAGCCAATAAAGTACTCAAGCGAAGTACATATCAATAAAGACAATATAAATACTATGAAAGGTTTTTCTTTAAACCTTTTTAAGAAAAATAAGACAAAAAGTCCCCCAAATCCATATATTGGTATCCAAGGTCCATATAAAGTACCACTGTTGACGAGAATTCCCATCATTACTAGCTTAATTCCAACTTCCCAAAGATAGCCAATAAAAGAAAAGGTTAGAAATAGTAATACATAATTTGTAATTTTGTCAACTAACTCTCTCTTCAAGCCAACCACTTCACTTCCACTAATACTATTTTAGCAAAAAAAAAGCTAAAAGCATAGCGGCCAATAAAAAAAAACAATATTAAATTGTTTCTTAATGAAGCTCCTTGCACTCACCTGCCGCTGGTTGATAAAAACAGTGTCCTTTATATCGCCCTGTCAAGTCTTGACCCCACCATTTATTTTGACAAGAACTGCCAGAGGAAGGTGCATAAAACCATAAAGCATTAGTAGCTGGATAGTAATATTCTCCCCTGATAACGCGGTCAGCTAAATTTTGTTCCAAGGTTGTTGGGTTACTGTAAAATAAAGGACTATTTACACCTGAAAAACCACCTGGGGATTGATAAGCCACTTCTGGAATGGTACGAGTATTTTTAAAATCTAAACAATTGGCAATTGCTCTATTAACTATAACGTTTCCTACCATAAGCATTCCTAGATCTCCTTCGCCCACAGCTTCTGCTCTCATTAAACGCGCCAGCATGTCGCGATCTTTGGTTGTTGTTTGAATAATCATAATATCACCTAATATAATATATGAAAGAAAACAAAGTTATTGAATAAAATGTAAGTATATGGTATAATTAACTTGTCTGAAAATTTAGTGATAATATTATATCATATGTAGAAGTAAGCAAATAGGGGAATAGTTCAGCTGGTAGAACGTTGGTCTCCAAAACCAAATGTCGTGGGTTCAAATCCTGCTTCCCCTGCCATGATAAATATTCGTTTTGCCCTTTATTTATAAGGGTAAACTTAAAAACATAAATGAGCAATTATAGCTCATTTTTTATGTCATTAAAATAGAAAAAAAGCCTAGTACAAGACTAGAACTATAAACTTGGTTTTACTAGGATTAGATATTATATTTAAAATATCGCCAAGAAGGCCTTCGCAAATAGACAATTTCATTCAATATTTCTAATTTTTTTGTATACAAGTTCTTCTTTTTTATTCAGTAATAAATGTTATTTTAGCATAACCATTATTGCTATTACCCATCATAACAGAAGTTCCATCGTGAGTTGGCATCCCTAAACTATCTCCCTTTGTATTTGTCCACTGATACCCATCGCCATCAATCATCATAGTATTTGTAAATTTGTAATTACTATAATGAATCGAACAACTAGCATTACTTGTTCCAGAAGTACAACCACTTTTAGGCGCTTGGTTATTTGCTGAAGAAATAGCAACACATCCTGTATGTCCTGAGATAAAACTTGAGCCACTGCCTCCTGTTCCCAGTACACAATTTGCTGAGCCACCAGACCCACCTCCATAGTAGCCAGCACCGCCACCAGATCCAGAGCGATATGGACTATTAGCACCAAATCCAAATCCGCCAGGTAAACCGCTATTCACTGTTCCAATGGCTCCCGTTCCACTAGATGTTTGAGTGCCACCTTTTGCGTTAACATAAGTCCCGCCGCATGTTGTTTTTATCGGTTCATCATAACCAGTAATACCGCCTCCTGAAGTTCCTGAAAATAAATTTGAAACATATTGTACGTTAGTATTATATAAAGCCGCAGCGCCATTGCCGCCTGCTGCAACCATAATCCTAGAATTTAAAGAGGAAGGGTTATTCCAAGTCCCTGAAACTATCCGAACGTCAGTTGCTCCACCACCGGCATAGTTCCAAATTTTATGATCATCTTTAATACTTAAATTTAAATTATAAAAACTTCCAGTTCCGCCGCCATTGTAACCAGCGATATCATTTACTCCGGCACCACCAACATAAATATAAAAGACTTTATCTTTACTTAGTTCAATTACACCTGAAGTGTAAGAACCTTTACCACCAACATATTCAGAATCATAGGTTCCACCTTGAGCTCCCCATAACTCTATTTTATATTTACCCGTATATGGGATTTTGAATTCTTGTGAATTTCCAGTATAATCGAAAGCAAAAACTGTTTTTTCTACTTTTTGGAATAAGTATTTTAATACTAAATCATTTGTTTGATTACTAACATTGCCAGTAAATTTAATTGTAAATTTTTTCGTTGAGTGAGGTTTTATCATATCACCAATAGACAGATCTGTAAATGTATAAGTTATTAGCCCGTTGGTTTTACTTTCCTCTAATATATCCTCAACTAAATAGCTATAATCTGATTTATTTGTTATTGTTCCCTCATAAGTGATTGTAGAATCAATGTTGGGTAAACTAATAAAGGTAGAAGTAGTATCTTTAGAATATTTGTTATTATAGGTTTCATAAGCACTATTAGTAGCTTCGATCATTTTTAAATCAGTAATACGAATGTCGGCATCCACTCTAACATATGCTTCCCCACTCAAAGTGAGGTTAGTATTTAAAGCTGAATAACCGATTGTGATTCCGATGATAGAAAGGAAAAGGAAGAGGGAAAGGAAGAAAAGAGGTTTATCATTCATATGAGTTTTAAATTGCTTTTTCATATTATTTTACTCCTTTTTCTTCCTGCTCTCTTTCTAAGTAAGCTCGTGTAATTGTTAGTTTATATAAAACAGATCCAGCGATGATTACGAAATAACTTTTTTCATCAGGTATTACTTCATAATAGATGATTGGTTCTTTAGTCATGTCATGAGCATCAATGAGTTCTTGAATGTTTTTTACACGAATGATATTTTCAAATTCACTTTCTTTGATGGATTTTCCATCGATAATTATACGGTCGTATTCTTTTAAATACTTTTTAACGGTGTCGTTATAAATATCTTTATTTTTTCTTGTTTTTACAAAAAGGCATATAGCTACAACGAATAATCCAATACTTATAACTCCAAAAATAATTCCTGAAATTAAAGTAATAGGATTGGTAATCCCAGGCTCTGCAGAGCCGCTTAAGGTATTACTGTTATTTAATTCTTTAGCATCCATTGTAATATCAATCGTTTGCTCGCTCATTGGAATGGAAATTTTTAAATCATTGTTACTTTTTAGTGGTTTTTCTAAGTCTTCATACTTTCCATTGACACCAATGCTCATAGTTAGTATCAAATTACTGTTGACCGTTAAAGCATAATCTTTTTTAAAAGCATTTACATAATTGTTATATTCATCATAATCAATATCGACATTTTCATGAATAGTAAAGTTGTTATCTTGGATATCTTTTGCCTGTTCTTCTACCAAAACCTTTGGTTTTTGATAGAGGATTTTATTAGGGTCATTTTTATCAGTAATAACAAGATTTGCCATAATCTTATAAGTATAATGATAATCCATCTTATTGCTTGTATGCATTTCATAATTGAATGCGACATTAACTGTATTAATCAAGTTTGCAATGTATGTCATACCTTTGCCTAAATATTTTTCTGGATAGTAACTATTTGGTTTCAAATAGACTTTGTAATCAATATTACCAATTTCGTTATAGCTAATTTTATCTGTTTCACTTCTTAAGCTTACACTATCTTTGATGCAGAAAACTCCAAAAGTAAAGAGTACAATCGCCGGTAAAATTAGCAATAAAAACCACACTTTTGTTTTTAATTTTCTCTTTTTTTTCTTTGGAACTAGATAACGTTTTTCAACGCCCTCATATCTTATTTTTTCACTCATTTTCTTTTCCTCCTAAAAGTTCATTTAACCATACGGTTGGGTACCCTATATAGGGAATATCAATTTTTACTTTGCCAATGACATCTTTTTCATCTATTACCCAAGGGTCTTTTACCTCATTGGCATCGCCTTTGGTTTCAAAAGTATATTGACTATTTTCATAAGTTATATTTACAACGCGGTGGACAATGATTTGTTTTTCTTTCAAATAAACTAAAATATCATTTTCATTTATTTGGTCAAGATGTTCTTTTTTAATTTTTTCAACAATAATAAGGTCACCTTTTTGGATAGCAGGATGCATCGATCCCGAACCGACGACAATCGAGTAATATTTAAAAATACCACTTGTTAAAATTATATTTACAAATAATAAAACGCCTAAAATGATACTAGCAGTAATACTAATCCATCGTTTCTTTCTTACCTCTGGCTCTTTCTTTTCCCTAAAAGTAAGGTAGGTTCGATAAGTAATAAAAAGGGGAAATAACAACATAATGATTGCTTCTAAATAAAGATTAAAATTTGGAAGAATCGGTAAAAAATAAATTGGTAATTCCATCACAAGCCGGTAAGTAATATTTCCGCTGTAGCCAAACTTTAAAGATAAAAAGGTCAGTAATATGTTTTTAGCAATACTAGGCAGGAATATTATGGTGATGCATTTTATAATATCGGATGAAATAGAAAAGTCGTAAAGATGTATACTCATAACGGTATCGATTGCGATAAATACTATTGCCGATAATACAAGAACAAGTTTATTTCTTTCTCCTTTAGTACTCCATTCATAACGAAGAAGTTCCGAAATAATAATGACAAGGAAAATAGGGAAAATATTTTTTATAATATTTAAAAATGTAAGGCTGTATCCATTTTTAACAAATCCTAAAAAAATTCCTGCAATATAAGTAAGAACTTGAAATCCTACCGTAAAAATGATTATATTTAAAATGATATCTTTTCGGAAGCGATGTCGATCTTTTTCATATCCTACTAAAAAAACAGTAATCCCGAATATGATTACAAGCAAAACAATAATATAATAAGGACTGATTCTATTGGTTACAAAAGTAATTAAAAACAAGATGAACAAAGTAAATAGTTCAATTATGCATAATTTAATTTCACTTTTTCTCATATTTTCACCTCTTTTTAAATACTTTTCTAATCAATAGGAAGGAAAAAGGCATAACCAAAGTAAAGCGGTTTCTTTATAAAGTTATGCCCATGTCTATTTTTAATTAAGCTTGTCCATAGATAATACTGATGGCAAGGTTTCCAATTTGAACATCATTTGCTGGTAGTTGTTCAGCAGTCGTAGTAGCACTGTATGTTAGGGTAAGTTTTAAGTTCTTAACTTCATCTTTTGCTAGAGTATCACCAACGGCCAAAGCTGTTCCGTCGGCATATGTCAAAGTATAGGTAAGATTATCACATACTTTTGTGGCATCAGCTTCAGCAGTCGCTCCTGTTCCAGTACAAGTAGGCGTTGGAATCGTAATCGATGTTAATTCAGCATCAAAGGTACCAGCATTTTTGACATCAAAGGTATAACTGATAGAGTCTCCAGGTGTTGTAAATGTAACATCATAATCTCCAATATTGGTATCATTAGTATTAATTGTAGGGGCAGTTACTTCAGTAGCTGTTCCTGTTTTTGAGACCTCTACTAAATTTTGAAATTTCACTTTCCAAGAAGACGCGGTAACTTTACCAGTACCATTAATTGTAAGATTCGTACTGAATGCAGCAAAACCTACTCCGAGTGCAACTACTGAAATACAGATAGCAGCAATCATTAAAACTTTTATTTTTCTTTCTTTTTCCATAATTTTGTTCCTCCAATTTCTTTTTTAATTTTGCGAATAAATCATAGCAATGGCTAGATTTGTGATATTGATTTCGTTGACAGGAAGAGAGCTTCCTTGATAAGATAACTTCAATATCAATTTTTTGCTTTCACCTTTTTTTAAGACATCACCAACAGCAAGTTTTGTTCCATCCCCGTAAGTAAGGGTGTATGTTAAATTTGGACAAACTAGCTTCTCGTCTTCGTCTTTAGTTATTCCAGTTCCAGTACAAGTGGGGGTTGGAATTGTAACAGAAGTCAACTTTGCTTCGATTCCACCAGCATTTTTCACCTCAAAGGAATAAGATACTGTATCTTTGGGAGCTATAAGCTTAACTCCAAAGGTACTTATACTTGTTGATTTGTTGGTAATTACTGGTTTTTCTTCTTCAATAGCTTCGCCAGTAATCGTAGCTTGTGTTAGGTTTTCAAAGTGAACATCCCAGTTTGCCGTGTTCATCGATGCGTAACCGTGAATATCTAACACAGTACTCATCGATGCAAAGGATAAGCCGATTCCGATTATGGCTATTGCAAGTGTTGCGATAAGCACTATTTTAAAGCTTCGTTTCTTTTCCACATCAACCACCCCCTGCCTTTTTTGTTAACAACAATTTTATCTACCTCCCTTAGAAAATATCGTAGAACTGGTTATTACACGATTAGTTTGTCATATAAGCTGCAAGGGAATTCAAAGACGATCGTTTTAACTCCATAGATGAATGCACATATATTTCCAAAGTAATTTGAACGGAAGAATGTCCAAGAATTTCGCTTAAAGTTTTAATATCCATACCCGATTCAATTGATCTAGTTGCAAAAGTATGGCGTAATGCATGAAAATTGATAATATGAACATCAGATTTTTTTAACATGTTTTTAAAAACACTTTCGTATACTCTTGGTTCTTGGGGTTTCAAAGAATTACTAACAATAAAAATAAAATCTTCCTTTTTTAAAACTTCTAGAATATCTACTAAAAAATCAGGGAGTGGAATAATTCGCCTAGAGGTATCACTTTTAGGATCACTGATAATCAGCTTTGTTTTCTGCTTTGTCTCAGAAGAAATATCTTTTACTCGTTGGACGGTTCTTTCTACTGATAAAGTCTTATTTTCAAAATCAATATCTCGCCACATCAAACCACAAATTTCACCTAAACGAAGTCCTGTATAAAGGCAGATCAAAATACCTAGTTTATGATAATTCATCTTTATAAAGATCCATTGTTCCAAAAAAGATTGTTCGGATTTATTTAAAACTTCTATTTTCTTTTTTTCATTTTTAAAAGTAATTAAATCTAAATCATGTAACCTGCATAGTTTTTTCTTTTCTGCAAACCGTAGCGTGGATTTTAAGATATAAGCAAGAGTTTTTAGGCTAGAAACGGATAACCCTCCAGTTTGATCTAATTTTCCTAAATTTGTTTTTTTCTTAATATAAGCAAGAAGCATATTTGTTGTAATACGTTTGATTCTTTCTTTTCCAATTTCTTCTTTTATATGATTCTCAACCAAAGATAAATATTTTAAATAGGTTTGTTCTTTAATCGCATCTTGTTTAACGAAAAGCCAAACTTTCATCACTTCATAATAAGTAGAACTTGAAGATAAATGGTAATCATCATGTGAAAAATATATTGCTTTTAATAAACTCATTTTCTCACCCCTCTTTCTTTAAAAGCCAAACTTATTTTACAACAAGGAGTGTTTGAGACAAAAAAGTACGGAAATTGTCAAATTTTGGTGGTTTTTCTTCTAATCTGTCAATTTATTTACAAAGATTGATATTTTTTATGGTATAATTACGATGTATAAAGTAGAAAGAGTTACTAGTTTTGAAACAGAGAATAACCAGTTCTACGATATTTTGAAAGAAAACTTATAAACTGTTTTCAATTAACAAAAATAGTTTATAAGTGTTTTTTTATGAAATCGTCCTTCTAAAAATATACAAGATTATTGGAGAAAATGATATTGAGATAACCCTAAACCAAATAAAGTTGATAAATAAAACAAGTGCTTAAAAATAATTAAGAAAAACATGTTATAATTATATTAAGAGGTTGATAAAAATGGAAATAAAAAAATTTAGCGAACTAACTGTTGATATTTTAGAGACTATTATAAATAAACATTATACACATTGGTCACAATTCAGTCCTCAAATGGATTTCGAAACAACAAACGATAAGTTTAAAAATATTTATGCTAAAAGTAATGGTATCCCTTTTGGAATTGCCATGTTTGATGATAATAAATTGATAGGATTTTGTACATTAAAAATGGAAAACTTAAAAAAGTATCCGGAGATTTACCCTTGGATATCCGATGTCATGATTTTTGATGAATTTCGTGGTAAAGGTTATGGTCGTATGCTAATAGATGCTGCTTTAGAAGAACTATTGTATCTTGGTTATGATAAAGCATATTTATGGACAGATCAAGCACCCGATTTTTATAAAAAAATAGGATTTACATATTTAAAAGAAGTTGAAAAAAATGAAGGTGGCTTTGGACAATTATTTTTTAAAAAGACAAACTAATTTAAAATTTAGATGAAAAAATTATTGGGATGATAAATATTAGACTCCGTCTCAATAGTACCTTAAAACGCTTTAGCGGACATATTGGTTATAGTATAAGACCGCTTGAACGTAGAAAAGGATACATTAAAAGAAAAAATTAATTTATGGTTAAAAAAAGAGCCTTTATAAAAAAGCTCTTTTATTGTGGAAAACATTGATAATCCTAAAATAACATAGGTTTTAATAGTTGTTACCTTTGTCTACGGCGAATATAATAAAATGAGAAATTTAGAAAGGAGAAATATATGGCAGCAATTATTTCAGGAAAAGTTTTTGATGATGCCAATCATAATGGAGTTTATAATAGTGGCGAAAGCGGAATACCAAATGTCTATGTAACTTTGTATAATAGTACTAGCCAAAGCTGTATTTCAACGCAAACAGATAGTTTAGGTGACTATTCTTTTTCAGTAGCGCAAGCTGGAAGTTATACCATATATGAAACTGTTACAAACATTAATTCATCTTGTCCGCCAACTAACTTTACGCAGCCTTCAGGCTTTACGATGTCAAATGGCCCGCGAAAGACGACATTAACTGTCACTCAAACTCAAATAAATAATAATACAACCATCGGCAATAACAATTTTAGCCATGATACAATAGATAATCAAGTTGCATGTACAGATTCATTTATCCAATTTGCTGGTAATCCTTCAAATTGGTACGAAATCAATGTTGTAACAGGAGAGTCAGTTCTTAAAACAGCTCTAATTCCAGCAAACTACGTCAACGCTATTGGATATAATCCATTAGATTCATATATTTATGGATATAATCAAACGACCAATAGTATTGTCAGAGTAGACGATTCCGGCAACATCATTACTTTAAAACCAAATCCCCCAGGATTACCAACCAATGGGTATACTACGGGAACTTTTGATACGAATGGTTTTTTATACATATTTGTTAATGATGGAACTAGATTTTATACAATTGATTTAAGACCTAATTCTGCTACCTTTATGAAATTAGTTAACCCAACTAATGGGTACCTTGAACAAACAAGTAACTTTGGGGTAGCCCTTAATCCGGCAGTAAACGTTAGTGATTGGTCATATAATCCTATAGATGGTAATTTATATGGAGTAACCAGTACTGGTATTTTGGCGCGTATTAACCCAACAATTGGTGTAACAACAAATCTTATCACAACAGGTGCTACTAACGGTCCATTTGGTGCGCAAGCAATTGATGCTCATGGTAATATTTACGCTATAAGTAATCGCGATGGCAATATTTACAAATATACAATTAGTGGTAATAACGCTACAGGTACTTATTTTTCTAGTACTGTAATTACATCTAATAATGATGGAACAATATGCCCAAATACAGCTATTAATGTTGACTTTGGTGATGCTCCTGATGTTAGCCCAGGTAATGGTCCCAATGACTATAACACCTTACTTGCTAATAATGGACCAAGACATCAAATTAGGGAAGGTCTATATTTAGGTCATTTAATAACTAGCGAAAGTGATGCATACCAAAATGCGACTGCCACAGGCGATGATTTAATTTTAGATATCCAAGATGATGCACTAACCACACCATTAACTCCAATATCATCTAGTGACACAACTTATTCCTTATTGGTTGAAGTCACTAATAACACCGGAGAAAATGCCAACCTATATGGATGGATAGACTTCAATGAAAACGGCCTTTTTGAAGAAAACGAGTCAGTGACAACAGTTGTTCCGCCAAATGGTTTGCAAACGATCCCATTAGTATTTAATGTACCAGCAGGAAGCCTTGTAAGTTCAGGATCAACATTTCTTAGACTTAGATTAACTACTGATAATTTAACAAATTCTGGAACTAGTGTTCAAGATGATAGAAGTGTCGGCCCTGCTAGTGATGGCGAAGTTGAAGATTATATTTTAGACGTCGCAGTATCAGCAGATCTTGCAGTTACTAAAATAGGAAATCCAAATCCTGCGATTGCCGGAGAAGAGTTAACTTATATAATTACCGTTGTAAATAACGGACCAGATACAGCCGTTGATGTTAATGTCATTGATGCGATTCCTATTGAATTAGATAACCCAGAATATTCACTAGATGGGGGAGGAACATGGAATCCGTGGCCAGGGACTTATTCCTTGGGTGATTTAATAAATGGTGAAATTAGAACAATTTTAATTAGAGGTGCAGTTAATCATGCCGCACAAGGAAGTATCAAAAATACCGTAACTGTAACATCGCCAACACCTGATCCAGATCCGGGAAATAATACCGATACGATTGAAATTCCAATTGAAGCTTCAGCTGATATTTCAGTAGTTAAACTTGGAAGCCCAAAACCAGTTATTAGTGGGGAGGAACTAACCTATACAATAACAGTATCAAATGCTGGACCAAGTGCAGCAACCGATGTTCTTGTTGAAGATAATGTTTCACCAGAACTAAGCAATGTTGAATATTCAATAAATGGTGGGGGTACATGGAATCCGTGGCCAGGAAACTTAATTATCGGAAGTTTATCACCAGGTGAAGTTTTCCTAATTTTAATTAGAGGAGTTGTTAATAGTGATGCTCAAGGTAACATTCAAAACACTGTAACTGTAACATCACCAACACCTGACCCAGATCCAGGAAACAATACTGATACCGATGATACGCCAGTACAAACATTAGCCGATTTAATGCTTTCCAAAACCGCTGATAGTGATATTGTTAATGCTGGAGGAACTTTAATTTATACAATTAAAATAATAAATAACGGTCCAAGTGATTCTCAAAATGTTATTTTAGAAGACATAATTCCGCCAGAATTACAAAATCCAGAATATTCATTAGATGGAGTTAACTATAATTCTTGGCCAGGAAATATAAATTTAGGCAATATAATAAGTGGTGACACATTAAGTGTCTTTATCAGAAGCTTTGTCGCGCTTGACGCCACAGGCTCAATTATTAATACTGCTACTGTAACAAGCGATACGCCAGATCCGGATCCAGGAAATAATACTGATACAGTAATTGTTGGGATAAGCGCTTCCGCTGACCTCGCAGTTACAAAAGTCGGTAATCCTGATCCAGTTACTAATGGTGATCCCTTAACTTATACAGTAACAGTAGTAAATAATGGACCAAGTGAAGCTGAAAATGTTTTAGTAGAAGACAATGTTCCATCAGTTTTATTAAATCCAGAGTACTCATTAGATGGAGTAAATTATAGTCCATGGCCAGGAAGTTTAAATCTTGGCAATTTAGGAAATGGAGGGACAGTTCAAGTTTTAATTAGAGGAACAGTAAATCCTAGTACTTTAAATAATAACTTAGCTAATACAGCAACTATAACTAGTGATACGCCAGACCCTGATCCAAGTAATAATATCGATGATACAGATACACCAATTAATACATCTGCCGATTTGGCTGTTACTAAAACATCATCGCCAAGTCCAGTTAAAGCTGGTGACCCATTAACGTACACAATAACCATTACGAACAATGGGCCAAGTGATGCTACCAATGTAAATTTAATCGATGCCGTTCCTGTTAGTGTTGAAAATCCTGTATTTTCAGTCGATGGAGGCATTACCTTTAATCCTTGGAGTAGCCCATATATTATTAGCCGTGTTGGTGCTGGAGAAGTTATTACAGTATTGATCGAAGGAACCGTAGCTGCCGCAACTACTAATAGTATTGTAAATACGTTTGTTGTTGCCAGCAACACACCAGATCCTGATCTATCTAATAATACTGATACAGAAATAACTCCAGTAACACCATCAGCTGATATTTCAATCAGCAAAAATGCTTTAACTAATCCAGTTAAAGTTGGTGATATGGTTATGTATGATATTATTGTCAATAATGCTGGACCAAGCACGTCGACGACAATAAGTTTATATGATATAGTGCCTCCTGAAATTTCAAACCCTGAGATTTCATTAGATGGGGGGACAACATGGGAATCTTTAACAAATCCGTTTAATATTGGCGACTTAGCTAAGGGCGAAACGCAAGCAATATTAGTTCGCGGAATATTAACCGAAACTGATAAAAACATTTTGGCTAATAATGCCCTTGTCATGAGTCCAACACCGGATCCTGATATCACTAACAATATTGATGATGAAGAAATAGTCATCACTCCAGTTGTTAGTACCGCTGATATATCAGTTGTTAAAAGTGCACCTAGAATAGCTGCCATCGGAAGCCTTATGACTTATACAATTACTGTTTCAAACGCTGGACCAAGTATTGCTGAAAACGTAACTTTAACTGATATTCTATCGTCAGCTTTAAGCAATGGTAGTTTTTCACTTGACGGAGGGAACACATTCACAAGATGGCCAGGAAGCTTTAATTTAGGTAGTCTTGCCATAAATGAAACAATTCAAGTTTTAATTAGAGGGTTAGTAAATGAAAATGCCTGTAATTTAATTAATAATACCGCCACTGTTTCAAGTACTACTCCTGATCCCAATCCTGACAATAATATATCTAGGACTGTGACCGAACCGATAAGATATAAAACTTGTAAACCAGAATGTCAAAAGCCAAAGAAATGCTAACTAAAAAAAACATGATATTAAAAGTATCATGTTTTCTGTTATAATAAATGTAGGTGATAAAATGAGTAGAATATTAAAAAATAAGGAATTAAATAATATGCGATTAGCTGCTAATTATGGGGGTTGGATGTATTGTACTAACTGTGAAACAAACATAGGCTATTTATGCTATAGTACATATGATAAATTTAAATTAGATTTTGAATGTAATTGTGGTAGGCAAGGTAGCTGTTTATTAGAGTTTATCGATAAAGAAGAAAAAGCTATTGAATCCAAAGACCTTGCGCTTATAAAAAACCGTTTTTGCTGTCCAAACGACGAATCACCATTATTCACAATCCTATCTAAAAAATTAAAAAGCTATAATGCTGAAATAATATGTAACCAATGCAATAGTAAATTTTCTAAATCCGAAAAAAACACATAAAAAAACAGTTCAAACTTCGAACTGTTTTTCTGACCAATGAAGGCCAGTAATAAAACTTACATCATAAAGCTAATTACTTAAAACTAACTACAAATAAATCATATCACATTTTGTCGAAAAATGCAAGTGTTTTTATTCACTCATGAAAAGATTGTTTGAATAAAAGATTGGTTCACATGTTAAATTAATATTTAATCTTTTAAGGGTATTTAAATCGCCGTTATAAACCATGAATGACGCATGAGCCTCACAACTATCTAATTTCTCTAATTTCTTCAAAGCTTTTTCCACAATTGGATTTGTAACAGAGCAAATACTTAAAGCAATTAAAACTTCTTCTAGATTTAATGAACGTGATTCTTGATGTGTTTTAGGCTTTAATTTTAAAATAGGTTCTAAAACATTAGGCGCTAGTAAATAGACCTCATCCGGAATATTAGTTAATTCTTTAATCGCATTTAAAATTAAACTACTAGCAGGACTTAACAAATCAGTTTTCTTTCCAGTAACAATTTTTCCGTTAGGAAGTTCAATGGCAATAACCGGTAGATCTTCTTTCTTACTTTTTGCATTGGCTGCCGTAATAACCGCTCTTTTTTCTATAGGATCGATTTCAAGCTCGTTCATCAATATTTTAATACGTTGTGCGGTCTCTTCGTCACCTATTCCCGTTTTAGCATCGCATAAAGCCTTGTAATAACGTCTAATAATTTCTTGTTTGCCAGCTTCAGCAACAACTTCATCATTTTCAATACAAGATCCGATCATATTAACGCCCATATCTGTTGGTGAATAATAAATATCGCTTCCTGTAATTTTGTTTAATATTGCTTTAAGAACTGGAAAGACTTCTAAATCACGGTTATAATTAATTGAAGTAATTCCATATTTTTCTAAGTGAAAGGAGTCAATCATATTAACGTCCTTTAAATCAGCTGTTGCTGCTTCATATGCGACATTAACTGGATGCTTTAATGGTAAATTCCAAACTGGAAAAGTTTCATACTTTGCATAACCAGCTTTAATACCTTTTTTATACTCGTGGTATAGCTGCGATAAGCAAGTTGCTAATTTTCCACTTGCTGGACCTGGAGCCGTTACAACTACCAAAGGCTTCGTTGTTTCAATATAAGCGTTAGCCCCATAACCTTCATCACTAACAATAATATCTACGTCTGTTGGATATCCTGCTGTTGGGGTATGGATATAGGTTTTAATATTTCTTTTCTCTAATTGATTTCTAAACTTTTTAGCGCTTTCTTCACCCTTATATAAAGTGATAACTACACTATTGACAGTAAGGCCTAAAGCTTTAAATTCGTCGATTAATCTTAGAACTTCCATATCATAAGTAATACCATAATCTGCGCGAATCTTTCTTCGTTCAATATCGCCAGCATTTATACACATGACAATTTCTGTAATATCTTTTAATTCCGATAACATTTTAATTTTTGAATCAGGAGCAAATCCCGGCAATACTCGGCTAGCGTGGTAGTCATCAAATAACTTTCCACCAAACTCTAAGTATAACTTGTCAAATTGTTTAATTTTTTCTTTAATTTTTTTACTTTGTACCTCTACATAGACATCATTATTAAAACCATACTTCATACTCTCACGCTCCAACCGTTTAAATCATACCACACATAATTAAATTTGTTAATCACCTTTTTCAAAAATTGTCACTTTTGGACGCAGAAAAAATTGGTAATTTTATTTCATCATTTTCACCTAAACCGATAATACTATTATGTTTCCCGGAAACAACTAAATGTGTTATAATTAGTTAAAGAAAAAGGTGAATAAAATGATTTTAATTTATGATTTTGATGGAACATTAACTACAAATCCATTACCTGAGTTTGAAATTCTAAAAGATTGCGGGTGCTCAACCGAGGAACTATTGCCCAAAATAAAAAAATTAAAAGAAGATAGAAAAATTAATTTTGTTGAAGCTTATATAACAAGTTATATCGAAGTTATAAAAGAAAATAATTTAAAACTAAATGAGTATAACTTATTCAAAGGTTACGACAAAGTAAAATTCAATAAAGGTGTTTTAGATTACTTTAATCACTTTCAAAGTAATGATATAAAACATTATGTAGTCACCTCTGGATTTAAAGATTATGTGGAAAAAACTAAGATAAATCCATTTCTTACTAAAGTTTATGGAACAACCTTAAAAAAAGACAATGACGAATATATAGGAATAAACACTATAGTAACTGATGATGCCAAAGCCGAAATAATTAGCCAAATAGTAAAAAGCACAAACGAAATAATTGTATATTTTGGTGATGGGCTTAGCGATAAAGCCGCTTTTAAATATGTTCATTCTTTAGGCGGAAAAACAATATTTATCGCTAAAACAAAAACTAAAGAGTATGTAGAATTAAATAATTTAGGCATCATTGATCACCTTTTTGAACCGGATTTCAGCGAAAACTCAGCTATCTATAAATATGTTCAAACCCTAAATGAAAGGAGTGAATAACGTGTTAGAAATATCTGAAACTAGAACTGTTTCTAAAGAACTAAGAAAAGAAATCCTAGGAAAAACAATCACCAATGTTGGTGGCAATTTCATCGATCATAAATTTACCTTTTATTATGGTGATCCAGAAGAATATAAAAATTATTTAGTTAATAAAAAAGTCACTGATATTATCGACCGTAATTATTATGTTGAAATTGAAATAGAAGATTATAAATTAATAATGCGTGATGGTGCAAATATCCGCTACTATAAAGATAGAAAAGATCTTCCTGAAAAAAGCAAACTACTTTTAGAATTTAACGATGGCACATTCCTTAATGTTACAACCGCCATGTATAGTGCGATTAACGTATTTTCTAAAAATGAAAATTACGATGATGAATATTATAATTTGGAATTAACTAGAGTTGGCGTTTTAGATAAAGAATTTACCTTCGACTATTTTAAAACATTAATAAATGACGAGACAGCCAAGCTTAGTTTAAAAGCCTTTTTAGCGACAGGGCAAAGAATCCTTGGAATTGGTAATGGAAGCCTTCAAGATATTTTATATAATGCCAAAATGCATCCAAAAAGAAAAATAAATACTTTAAATGAACAGGAATTAAAAGATTTATATGAAACTACAATTAAAACCATAAAGACAATGGTAAAGCAGGGTGGACGAGATACCGAAAAAGACATTTATGGCCAAAATGGCGGATATAAAACAATATTAAGTAAAAATACCTATAAAAACAAATGTCACCACTGCCATAGTGAAATAAAAAAGGAAAGTTATTTAGGTGGGACAATTTACTATTGTCCAAATTGTCAAAAACTATAATAATCATTTTTCCCTCCTTGCATATCTTAAAGTAAGGAGGGAAAATATGGATAGTCAGTTAACCAATATTGCTACAGCTACCGGAACTTATAACAGTTTACCAACTGCTTTAACGTCACAAGCCGTAGTTGTAAATTTAGTATCAGGTCTTACTATTACCAAAACAGCCGATAAAACTTCTTGGGCAGGGGGACCACTAACTTATACCATTACCGTTGATAATAAAGCTGCTGAAACATATAGTAGCCCAGTAGTAACTGATGTTTTAAATGGAACCCTAGTAAGCTTTGTAAATAACAGCGTTACTATCGATGGAACTGCCGCTACAGAAGCACAATATAAATTTGATACCGCAAGTAATACTTTAACTGTTAACTTAGCCGACATTGCCGCAAATGGATCTTCGACAATAACGTTTCAAGTTACGAAAAAAGCGTAATGAATACTTTGTTTTAAAAAGCAACTGTGAATTAACTGCAAAACACATTACATTATTTAGTAACGAAGTTACAGTGTATAGTATTATTAAAAATCAAACCAGTTATCAAGGCTGTGATACACCTTTTTGGCGTACGTAAAAACCACTTTAAAATAAGTGGTTTTTATTCTTCAATTGTCCAAATTATATTGGCTTTATAAACCTCACCATTTTCTAAAGGCTCATTCGCAACTCTTAAAATAATTCCTTCATCACTTGGCCAATCAACATTAGTAACCTTTGTCGTTCCGCCATTATTAGCTCCCGTATAGACTAAAGTTGGTACGCTAGATAAAACATTGATAGTTTTATCGCTATTTACATTTACCAAAGAATTAGTTAAAACATAACCATTATCAGATGTTAAATTCTGCCCAATAGCTGCATATAATTTCCAATTACTACTTACAGCCCTGGAATCAGTTACTTTAATAATTACCTCTTCAGCTCTTGAACATAAAACCGGATTAGTAGAAAAAGGAACCATTGAAAAAGTAATAACCGTTGGTGCCGAATCTAAAGTTAATTCTCCCGCAAAAACTATTTGAATACTCTTTGATTGATAAATAAAACTGTTTTTAACATTCGCAGTGAATTTAATTATTGTTCCAACCGGAAGAACATTATCTAAAGTTAGGCTGAATAATCCATTCGCATCAGCAGTTACTGTTTTTGAAGTAGTATTATAACTAATAATTACAGAAGCTAAAGGATCAGCATAACCATTAATAACCATTGATTTGTCAGTAATAGCATCGATATTTAAAATTCCTTGACCGATCGAAATAACCTTTTTACCCTGAAAACTAAAATTACTTATGGCCGGCAAAGTTTTAAGTTCGTCTGCCGTATAATTATTTGAACTAAGTGTTGTTACAAGATTGGTTAATGTTCCTGTAACTGTTGAAAGACTATTTACTTTATACCAAGAGTAAAGTGGCAAATCAGTAATACTACCTGCAGTACTTATACCCGCCGCCTTTTCCCAAAAATTAATTCTCGAATATTGAAAACTAAAATTAGTGGTTGCTGCTGAGAAAATAGCATTGGCGCCACTATTATAAATAACTATTCGTTTGGGATTATTTAAAGTGAAAGAAGCATTAGTAGATACAAAACAAATGCTGTAATTTACTGCCGTAATTGCTGTGTAATTATCCGTAATATATAAAGAAGAATTCTCATTCATGACAAATGGCCCATTACAATACCAAGTTGGGAAAGTCCCATTAAGTGCCGTTTGCGTAATTCGAACTGTCGCACACTTGTCGATTAAGACATTGTTTGTCGAGTAACTTCCATACTGCATCCCATTATGGCTTGTTAAAGTGAAATTCGCATTTGCTAAGGCAATAAAACTTAAGTTAGTAACACCATAGAATAATTCTCGGTAAGTACTAGTTAAATTTACTATCGCATTTTCTAAAATTTTAAAATATGGTGTAGTGCTTCCTCTAAACCAAAACATAGTATCACCAGTAGATGCATGAGTAATTGTTGTTGTACCACCAATCTCAATTCTATTACATTCAGCTACTTCATTGGCTGTATTATAAGCAGTAATAATATTAATCGTGCAGTCAATATAACGTGATAATCCAGTTGGATGAAAAGTTATTTGTGGTCCGTTATAAGTAACATTATTATATTCAATGACCACATCTTTTAAATTGTTATCCTCAACCACATATATAAGGCCATAATAGTTGTAGCCAACAACTTTTAGATTTTTCACTGTCACTAAACTAACATTTTTATTTCTAACAGAAATAGTATCGTCAGCACCTGAACTTTTCATGTCGGTGTAAGTATATGTAATCCCATTGTATGTTCCATCAATTGTTACTTTAGTTTTACTTTGGTGAATTGTAATTCCTGAAGTTAAAGTAATATTAGCCCCAAAGTAAATATAATTATATTGATTAGAGCCCTCTAATGCTGTTTTAAGTTCTGCTGAAGTTGTGACCACCACCGTTGTATCATTAATAATAACCATTTTATCATACTCCTTATTTATAATTTATGTTCAATCTATAAAAACACCTATTTGATTTATCCACAAATTGTCATAATATAAGCATTCTTTATCAATTATCTAATATTTTCTGCTATAATGATAATTAGAAACCGTTTATACCAAAAGGAGGACTAACATGAAAACAGTTTTTGATTATTTAGATTATTATAATAATGTTTCATTTAAAGAGTATTCATGGAATGACATGGATAACATTATATGTTCTACTTTAGCGTATCTTCCGCTAGAACATATAATGGGTAAAGAAACCATTAATATTAAAGAAATTAATCGTTTAATTAAAAATCGAAGTAAACAAAAAAACGATCCAAGCTCTTTAAGCGCTAAAGCAATTAAAATACTAGAAAAAATATCTAACGGTCAAAGATATAAAGATACAACATTTTCTAATTTTGTTTCTATTCTTGATGATCAAACCCAGTTTAGTGCTTTAACCCTTAGAATGGGCAGTGGAATTTGTTATGTTGTATATCGTGGAACAGATAATTCCTTAATTGGTTGGAAAGAAAACTTTGATCTTTCATATAAATATCCAGTAACTGCTCAAGAATTGGCAGCTAATTATTTAAAAGAAACCATTAAATTTACCGATAAAACAATTTATGTTGGCGGTCATTCCAAAGGTGGTAATTTAGCAATGGCCAGTGTTATGGAAATAGATAGTAGTATATATCGAAAAATTAAAACCGTATATAATAACGATGGCCCAGGATTTTTACCAAAAGAATTTAAATCTGCTAAGTATAAAAAAATGGCTGACAAACTAAAAATGTTTATGCCTGAAGATAGCCTTGTTGGAATTCTTTTATTAAACACCAAAGATTACGAAGTTATTAAATCAAAAGAGATGGGGCTTCAGCAACATGACCTCACTTCATGGAATTGTTTTGGCGGATTTCTCGTGGCTGGCAAACAGTCAAAAACAAGCATAAAAATGCAAAAACAAGTCAACACCTGGTTAGAACAGACTGATGAGGAAAACAAAGAACAATTGATAAACACCTTCTTTGATGTTCTAAAGGAAAGTAAAATCAAATATTTCTATCAATTAAAAGAATTAAAATTCCCGCAAATATCTGCGATGATAAAAGAAGCAAGCAGTGTTGATGAGCATTCAAAACAATTATTACTTGGAACCTTAAAAACAATGGTTACAAGTGATAGTAAAAAAGAAGAAAATAAATTATAAAGGAGTAATATATGTTAACAACTACTATAATAACAACCGTAATTATTGCTGCAATAACTTGCCTTTTTGGCTTTAGACTTAACAAACTTTTAATTGCTGTTGCTGGATTTGGTGTTGGTTATTATTTGTGTAATGCAGGATTAACTAGCGCCTTAGGGGAAGGCTTTATAACCTTTGCCGTCTCAATTTTAGTCGGGCTCTTAATTGCTTTTTTAGCCTTTAAACTTTATTTAGCCGGCATTTTTGTACTTTGCTTTGTCTTAGCCTATGCCGCTTGTAACGTTTTTATCGAAGCAGGAACCTTAGGCACAATTTTAAGTATTGCAGCCGGCCTCATCGTGGGTATGCTCGGAGTCTGGTTTACAAGGCCAATTATAATTATTTCAACTAGTTTAAGTGGAGCTTTTGTTATTGCTGATAACATTTTGCCTTTACTAAACTTTAATATGCCAATCGCCAATTTAATCGTTGGCTTAGTTATAGGATTCTTAGCTGCCGAATATCAGTTTAGAACAACTAAGGACTTAGAACCATCACCGAAAATATATTAATAAAGGAGTATTTATGAAAAACTGGAAAAAGAAAATAGGCATGTTTTTAACAAGCCAAGCTATATCTCTATTTGGCTCGTCATTAGTTCAATATGCCATCATTTGGTATATAACCTTACAAACTGGTTCTGGAATAATGATGACCATTGCGACTTTATGTGCCTTTATCCCGCAAGTTTTAATTTCATTATTTGCTGGCGTATGGGCTGATAGATATAATAAAAAAATGATCATAATCTTAGCCGACAGTAGTATAGCTGTGGCTACTTTACTGATTGCCATTTCATTTGCATTAGGATATGACGCTTTATGGTTATTATTTGCTGTTTTAGCCATTCGTTCTCTTGGTAGTGGGGTTCAAACGCCTACTACCACCTCATTTATTCCTGAAATTGTTCCTGAAGATCAATTGATGCGCGTAAATGGTGTTAATACAACCATTCAATCAGTTATGCTAATTGTTTCACCAGCAGTAAGTGGTGCTTTATTAGCAAGCGTTGAATTACAATATATCTTCTTAATCGATGTTATAACAGCGATAATTGGTATTTCAATCTTCTCTTTTGTAAAAGTTAATTATCAGAAAAAAGAAAGAGAAAAAGCTAATTATTTTGCTGAAATTAAAGAAGGTCTTGTATATACTAAAAACCATAAATTTATTGGTCGTATGATTAAATATCTATTACTTGCTAATTTCTTAATTGCGCCATTATCTATTTTAACCCCACTTTTAGTAACCAGGACATTTGGAGCTGATCCATTCTATCTTACATTGAATGAAATTGTATTCTTTATTGGTAACATAGTAGGTGGTATTATAATTGCTGCTTGGGGAGGCTTTAAAAACCGTATTCAAACAATCGGTGTCGGATGTCTAATATGTGGAATTACTGCAATTTTACTGGGCATACCAATTAACTTTGTCGTTTACTTAATATGGATGGGAATATGCGGTATTACTATGCCGTTTATTAATACCCCATTTACTACTATTTTCCAAGAACAAGTAGATGCTGATAAACAAGGACGAATCTTTTCTTTAATTTCTATTATAAGTGGAACAGTTATGCCACTAGCTATGGTAATTTATGGACCGTTAGCAGACGTAGTTAAAATTGAATATATTTTAATTGTTACTGGAATTTTATTTATGCTCGGAACAATTGTATTAATTAAAGATAAATTATTAAATGAAAGTCAAATAAAAGATTAGTCGTATATATTTAACATTACTTCACACTATAAATAATGAAATTTCATTTCTTTAGCACTCGCTATTGACAAGTGCTAAAAAGAGTGGTATATTTATAATGTGAAGGAGGGATATGAATGAGCATGTTACCTAGAAAATTTTATTTGGATAATATTTTTGACAACTTCATGGATGGATCAAGCTTTGACACAATGAAATGTGATATTTACGAGAAAGAAGGTATTTATCATATTGAAGCTGATATTCCGGGACTAGATAAAAAGGATATTTCAATTGAATGCAGTAATGGTTATATAACTATTAAAGCAACAAAAGAGAAAGAAGAACAAACTGAAGAAAAAAACATCATTCGTCAAGAAAGATTTTATGGTACTATGGAACGTAAATTCTATGTTGGCGACGTTGATGAAGAAAACATCGAAGCTGAATTTAAAGATGGAGTATTAAAAATAGCTATTCCAAAAATCGATGAAGATAAAAATAAAAAACTTATCGAAATTAAATAAAGGTCTAAAGCTAGACCTTTTTTTGTTTGTATAATTAAATACATCACTATAGATTTAATACTAATAATTTGATACAATTTAAAAAAGGAGAATATTATGATCAAAATAAGTGTTATTATTCCCGTATACAATGAAGAAAAACATTTGGGACAATGTTTATCATCAATTTCTAACCAAACTCTTAAGGAGATTGAGGTTATTATAGTTGATGATGGATCTAACGATAATAGTTTAAGTATTGCCGAAGAATTTCAAAAAACTAACAGTTTTCCAACAAGAATAATAAGGCAAGAAAACACAGGCGCTGGCGCAGCTAGAAATAAAGGTCTTGATTTGGCAAAAGGAGAATTTATTAAATTTGTTGATGCTGACGATTTCTTATATAACGATACACTAGAAAAAATGTATAATTTAGCTAAGAAAAATGATGCAGATATCATAAGAGGAAATTTCACATTAATAAGTGATGATAAAGTTGTTGAAGACAATGCCAATTGGTGGCCATTTATCAATCAATTCGCAATAATTGACCCCAAAGTAAATAAGGATTTTATAATAATTGAAATTCCTGGTGTAGGCAATAAATTATTCAAAAAAAATCTTTTTGATGACTTTCGTTTTCCTGAAAATTTAAAGTGGGAAGATTTAGCCGTAGTTCCAGTTTTACTTGCGATAGCCAATAAGGTAGTTTATTTAAATGAATCTGTTTATAATTATAGAATTGATGATAATACCACTGCTACTGATTTTAAGCATTCAACAAAGAAAATATTAGATATAATAACAATTGTCGATTTGTTTGAAGATAATATGAAAATTAAGGGTGTCAATACTTTATATCATGAACAAATTGTTGGTATCTATATTCTCCACTCTTTATTTAGAGTAGAAAATGTTATGTCTTGGGAAAACTGTCCAATGCCATTTAAGGTAACTATTATAAATTCAATTATAAATTTGGTTGAATTAAAATATCCTAATTGGAAAGATAGTAAATATATAAATATGTATAGAAAGGCCAATTCAACTTTTAATAATGACATGAAAAAGTTGGACTCATATTTAAAACAAGAGTTAAGATCTGAAACTGATGATAAAAAAATAAGACAAACTGTAGATACCCTCTTTGAATAAATAATTATTTTAATTAATTTGCCCATTCCTTAATTTGACAGAAAAATAAATAAATGATAATATACAATATATTCAAAGGAGGAAAAATAAAATGTTAAGATTAAACCTACATGTAAAAGGTGAAGAAAAAATTGAACCTACAGAAAAACTATACGCCGATTTTATCGTTAGTGCTGCTGTTCTTTGTCAAAAAGCTAAAATGGGTGATTCAGCGCTTTCTTGGGAAAATGCGGAAAACTACTCATATTTTAGAGGAATTCCAGGCTTATCAGGAAAAGTTCAAGGACCAGATTTTGAGCTTAGGGTGATAAACTGGTATGGAGATAATCCTATGTATTATTATGAAAGTCAGCAGGGAACTATTTATGCCCAACAAATTGCCTTATTAAATTCATCAGTTACTTTAGATGATACCAAACATACTGGAATTGAAACTTTAGACAGTGAAGAGGCAGTGGAATTTTTAACAAGTGTAACTACAAGACTTAGATCCGATGAATTCAGCCCAGATACAAAAGGGAATAGAAAAATATTATCATTATAAATATTTATAAAAATAAAACCTAAATTAATAGGTTTTTTTATTATAAAAATAAATAGTAATCATTACTAAAAAGATGCATAAAATGCCTAAAAACCGTTGTAAATATCAGGTGGTTGTGTTATGATATCTTTAATTAAGGAGGGTTAGGTACAATGAAACGAATTAGTACGTTTTTACTAGTGTTTTCATTACTGTTTTATTCTTTCGCGCCTTCCGCTTTGGCGCTTGAAACAATAATTGAAAAGTCTAGTACCGAAGTAACTGAAGAAAAAGGGGATAATTCAGAGACTTCTAATGAAAATCAAATAGAAGTCAAAGAAAAAGATATAGAAAGTGATGAACCAGCTGAAGAAAACAAAAAACAAGATACTCCAGTTTTAGAATCTAAACAAGAAACAAAAAATATAGAGCCTATTTTAGAAAAAAGTAAAAGCTATAGTTTAGAAGATTTTGAAGCAACAGGAACTTTAGAAATTGATATTAATTTTGTTTTGCCAATTGTCAATGTTCAAAATTCTAATATTGGACTTAAAATAAAAGACAAAAATAATCATCAAATAACACTAGATTTTAATAATATCAGTGTAAGTACAACCAAGACCTATACATTAGGTGATCAAAGCGGGGAACTATCAATTCGTAAACTAGATAAAACTGGTAATATTATCAGTGGTATCGATGAAGAAAAAGTTATGTATTATGCAGTTACCATTTATAATTTAAAAAAAGGTGATTATGAAGTTGAGTTATATGGTAACGGTTATAAAACTTATAATGTTAGTAAAGTTAGTTTAAATGACTACTCAAAGCGTTTATCTATTTCTAACGAAAAGGGTCTTTTCGAAGTCGGTGATGTTAATCATGATGGCAAGGTAAACGATGCTGATATAGATACTATTATCAAAAATATCGACAAAAAAGATACTAAATCATTAGAAAAATATGATTTGAATCGTGATGGCAATATTGATATAGCCGATATTGCTATGATCGCAGCTACGATCAATGGTCAAACTAAAACTTTAAATTTAGTAGATACTAGTGCTATTATAACTAGTGATACTCTAAGTGTTGAAGGGATTATTGAAGGTAACATTCAAAATCTTTTCCAAGATAATGGAACAGTTACATTAAAACCAGAAAATACTAATAATGATATTTCTGAAAGCAATGCAGCTACAATCAATTTAGGAATGAAAGAAACTAAATTAATGAGCCAAATTCGTCTAGAAACAGGGCTATCAAACATTCCAGAAGAAATGGATATAACTGTAACCGACGAACATGGTCAAACTAAAACAATCCATAAAAGTTTTGCTTTAAATGAAGATATTCATTACTTTACCGATAAAGCTAATCCTAACACCATAGTTATCGATTTAGGTGGCCAAATTGCCGTAAAAAAAGTTACGATAAAAGTAACTAAAACATCAGGTAAAAACTTAGTAGATATAGCTAAAGTTGAATTTTTAAATAACGTCTATGAAGAAGTGCCCGTTCCAGTAATCGAAGTTCCAAAGAACGTAAAAGTAAGCGCTGGAAGTGAACAAGCAACAGTAACCTATGATAATATGCCCAATGTTACCGGTTATGAAATCGTTGTTCAAGAATTGAATAACGGAACAGTTGTTAAAAACAGGACATATCAAACGACATATACGACCTATGAAATAAAAAATCTTGATAATTATACCGAATACCAAGTTAGCGTTCGCGCTATTAATGGACAGTGGCATAGTAATTATAGTAGTATAGTGACTTTTAGTCCACAGCCAAATCGCTTGCCACCAGCTGTAGATATGGTTACCCTTACACCAGTAACCGCTGGCTTAAATATCAACTATAAAAAAATGAAAGATACAACTTCATATAATATTTACTATCGTGAAAAAGATAAGGGTGATTATCAAAAAATAAGCGATGTTAAAGGAACCAGTTATCAATTAAGAAATTTAAAATCTGATACTGAATATCAAGTATATATTACAGGAAACAATCATTTAGGTGAAGGTTCAAGATCACAAATTGCTGTCGCAAAAACCAAAGCTAAAATATTACCAGATACTACTAACTATAAATTAATTAATACTTCAAATGGTATAGGAAAAGTAACTAATCATATTGAACACGTTGAATATAAGTCAAACAAATATAACGCTAGCGAATTTGCATTAGTTGATAATGATTATGATACTTTTTGGCAATCAGATAGCTGGGATACTGGTGGTTTTAACAATTTAAACGCTGGACCAATCTTTAATTTTGATAAAACATATAATATGGATCATTTATCATTTGCGCCAAAAGATGATACAGCAACTTTCTTCTATGTCAAAATAAATTACTGGGATGAAAATAATACTAGCCATCAAATGGACGGAAGTATCAAAAAATTAACCAGTCCAAATGGTGAAACGTATTATAACGTTACCTTTAAACCAATTAAAACTATGAAAATCCAAGTTAACTTAGCTAATTACCAAGCCTCTGGTAACAATGCTATGCGTGATTTCAAGTTCTATGAATACGATTCATTAGAAGACGATGTTGCTGCTTTGTTTGCCGATGACCTAAGAGTAGAATTAAAAGAAAATGTTACTTTAGAAAAAATTGAAGCTTTAGAAAAAAGAGCTAATACAAAAGATAAAGTAAGTGGCGAATATCATCCCAACCAAAAAACAATTCTCAGTGATTTAAATTATGCTAAAGATATTCTAACTGATAAAGCACTGCAAGACACAATCATCGTCGATCAAAACGTTAGTAATGCTAAAAATAGTCATTTAGGCTTTGCAATGTCACTAAGTGATTTACAACCACTAGGTATTGCCGCCCAAGCAGGAGATACAATTACTGTTTATATTGGTACTAAAAGTAGTACTTTACCACAATTAGTATTTACACAATATCAAGCTGAGGCTAATGTATGGAAACAAAGTGTTGTAAATCTAAAAAAAGGTCAAAATATTATTGATGTTCCTAAAATAGGTAGTACGTCTACCGAACGAGGTGGTTCTGTTTACTTAAGATATCCATCCGCTAAATCAAGTGACAACGAAATAAAAGTCAGAGTTAGTGGTGGAACGAAAATACCAGTTTTAGATATTCACAATACAACTGATCAAAAAGAAATAAAAACTAAAATAGCCGCCTATATTAAAGAATTAAAAACCTTCACAGGTAAACTTCCAGATATGTATGCCAAAGAAGGTGAAGAATTTGATGCTCGCACAAGTGTTCTTAACTCAACTGAAATAGTTACTAAAAATGGCCTACTTTCAGTTGCAGCTACTGCTGCTTATAATGGAATTAAGAATAACTTAGATGAAGAAGGTCAAATCGATAGACTATATAACTCTGTTACTGCTTTTGAAGAAATGATGAATTTATTCTATCGCCAAAAAGGCCTATCTGAAAATCCAAGCGATGATCGTGATAAACTTCCAAGTTCGCGAATTAACATTCGTTATATGCGTATGTTTGATGGTGCATTCATGTACGCTGGTGGTGAACATATCGGCATTGGCTATGGTTCAATTAGTGGGCTTATGCAAGGAAGACCAAATAAAGTTGAAAATAACGATGTAACAACTTCAGGTTTCTTTGGCTGGGGTATCAGTCACGAAATTGGTCACCAAATTAACCAAGGAAAATTAGCTTATGCTGAAGTAACTAATAATATCTATTCTTTATTAGCCCAAACTAATGATGATAAGCAAAAAGCCCGTATTGAAGGTATGTATGATCAAATCTATGAAAAAGTAACCTCAAATACTGTTGGCAAAGCCTCAAATGTTTTTGTTAGTTTAGGAATGTACTGGCAACTTCATTTAGCTTATGATGATATCCGCACATTTGATGATACTAATTCAATTTATGCTCGTATTAATCATTTGAGTAGAACTTCAAGTTTAACTGGAAGCAAAGATGATTTGCTTGTTATGTATGCGAGTGAAGCTGCTGGCAAAGATTTAACAGAGTTCTTCGAAAAATGGGGAATTACACCAAGTGATGAAGCCAAAGCTTATGCGGCCAAATATGAGAAAGAGCAAAGACCAATTTGGTATTTAAATGATGATGCAAGACGTTATCGTTTAAATAAAGGAAGCCAAATGGCACTAGGAACTTTAGTTAATGCCAGAATAACCGAGGGCGATAGTCAAAACAAACGTTATACCTTAAGCTTTGATGTTGATAAAAACCCTGAAGCTATATTAGGTTATGAAATAAAACGTAATGGAACACCAATTATGTTTACAACTGAAAACACCTTTACTGATGTAATAGGTTCGATGAATAATCAAGCAATAACTTATGAAGTTACTGCTTATGATAAATATTTAAATCATACTAGAACTTACACATTAGATGAAGTTAAGGTTACTCATGATGGAAGCATTAATAAAAATGCTTTCAGTATCAGTTCAAACTTTAAAAATGAAAGTGATGAGTTCGATTATGAAAATCCAGATATGAACTTAAAAGATTTAAGTATTAATAAACTTATTGATAGTCATTCGGAAACTATCTTTAATGGTAATCAAAGAATTGCCTCTGCTGATAAAACTACTCCAAATATTATTATTGATTTAAATAGTAAAATGGACGTTGCAGGCTTCAAATATACTGCTGCAACAAAAGATGGTAAACTTCATGAAAATACTGTTAACAAATATAAAGTTTATGTTAGTAAAGATCGTGAAAATTGGACTTTAGCTAAAACAGGAAACTTTAAATTAAATGAAGACAATAATTATACAAATATTATTTACTTTGATAAAGAAGGCACTACTGGTGGTGACCAACTATGGACCTATAGCGATATATCTTATATTAAATTAGAAGCCATAGGCAATAGTGGTATAAGTGGTAGTGAAATTGATATAATTGCTCCACCAGGAGATAATGTTGATGCATCAGCTGATACTGTTGGTGTCTTAGAAAAAGACTATCACTATTTAGATGGCGAAGGAAAAGATGCAACCATCAAAGCCGGAACTGTTATTTTCAAAGGCGATTATCGTGGAAACCCAGCTTTCAATGTTATTCTACTAGTAGATGCTGATAATCCAGATACCGTTTTCAATGGTGAAAATTTCTTATTTGCTAAATTAAATAGTGATGCTGAAGTAAATGAAATAGCCAAAGGTTATTGGTTCTATACTGTAACTAAAGAACAATATGCTGAGATGCAAAATAAAAACATCCGCGCTGAATTATATCGTGTTAATGACCCATTGACTAACGAGGGTCAAAGGTTAACTAGTACATCACTTAAAATTAGTCATTTGAAAGCCTACGACGAACTTCCAAAAATGGAAATTGTCGATAGTACGAAAGGAGAATAATTATGAAAAAAACATTAATAGCCATAGTTGCTTTCCTTGCTTTCTTTGGTATGACAACTGCTCAAGCTGAAACATTATATCGTACTAGTGATAAAAACGGTGAAGTTAAATTAGTTTTAGAAACAACAAATGGTTATGTCGGTGCTTTAGATATGACTTTAAAGATAACAGGAAATGTTAGTTTTAGCGGTATTGATTGGGATAGTTCTTTACCTTCAAAATATGTTAAGAAGTATACTCATGATAATAATACAGTTCGTATCTATATAGCCACTGGAACTTCAGATAACTTAGTTAATAAGAACGGTCAAATAAATATTGGAACTATAAAGGTAAAAAGTAATAGTAAAACTGAAACATTTAATGTTGAGATAAATAAACTAACAGTTACTGATATTTCCTATAACTCAGTATCTTATAAAGATTTAAAAACCGAAGGCGCTACGTCTTTCATTTATAAAGTAGAACCTATAAATGGAACTATAAAAGAAGAAAAACAAGCCAACAAAGATTCCAAATCTAAATCAACTTCTAAAGGTACATCCTTAGAAGAAAATAATAATGAATCCGATAAAGCAAGTGCTTCAACTTCTAAAAATGAACAGGCAAAAGATTCAAAAAATAAAACTACAAAAGAAGACAAAGAAAAAACAGATAAAGAAGCAAAAAACAACTTATTACTTATTTTAGGTGGTGGGGCTGTTGTTATTATAATTGTTAGTGGAATAGTTTATTTTCTTAAAAGAAAAAACTTTACAATTTAATTGTTCGAAAAAGAGTGATAAAAATCATTCTTTTTTTGTGAATTTAAGTTGAAATCATTGACAATAGGGGGGGGGGGGGGGG
>ERZ826242.111-NODE-111-length-133112-cov-15.894564_pt1 | contig 133112 bp, 132 predicted proteins | sample MGYA00519871_ERZ826242 | MGnify/ENA primary metagenome ERZ826242 (study PRJEB31778, sample SAMEA3449226) | human gut metagenome | biome: human gut; feature: human-associated habitat; material: faeces | place: United Kingdom | collected 2010/2012 ... | reverse complement strand
CGGTGCTTTCTGGCGTCCCAGAGAGGATTTGAACCTCCGACCCCACGCTTAGGAGAACAAATAACTCTTTGCCCTACGATTCCCTTACACTGTATTCCGCTTCGTTTTGTGTCAATTTAGCCCAATGAATTTTTGGTTTCTCACGCCGTTTTGTGTCATTCTGCACAGTTTCAAGGTGCTGGAATACCTTTCGCGCAATTAGCAAAAAATTAGCAGACGGCATTTTTAAGCTTTTGTAAAAACGCAAATTAGCAGATTATTAGCAGAGCGGCCCGCCCGGGGTGTGTTATTTTTATACGCATCCCGGGTTATTTTATCATTTTTATGCAATAGAAGCAATCTTAAAATAGGAGGTTTCCATGCCGACTTATCAATTACAAATCAAGCAGATTGTGGATTACCCACGATGCCGAATTTATCGGCAATTCGTCCATCGGCTGATGGCAGACCGGAGCATTCGCACAAGCGGGGGCTCCGGTCTTTTTTATTTTACCGTACTCTGCAGCTACGCAAACTTCCGTACTTCATACCGCCGCATTGATGGTATTAGCTATACCATCTACCCGGGCGAATGGGTCTGCACACTCAAGGAAGTGTCCCAATGGTTTCGCACCCGGTTTCAATGCCAAGCGTTGACAGTGCTGGAACAACTGCAGAAGCAGCACCTTATCACTTTTCAGACACTGGACCGCGGCAATGTGATCCGCTATAAAATTTGCGACTGGGCGCAGCATAACACGGTGCTTGAATATAATGCTCCCTGCCAAAAGGATACCGGCTTTTTCTTTTTGCCCGTTTCCGTTGCCACAGATCTCATCAGCACAAGCCACTGCTCCGAAATGGACATTATTCTGGATCTTTGGGTTTCAGCCGTCTACAACGATAATCAGGTACAGGGGTCAGACCTGGGGCCAGTAGTCTATTTCCGCAACGGCACCGGCAATCCTCTTGTTACCTACACTGAACTGGCTGTCCGCTGGGGGTTGTCCCGGGCGACAGTCGGCCGCGTCCTTAAAAAGCTGGCCGCGCTGGACTATATCTCCCTTATGTCCTTCCCGGGCCGACACGGCAGCGTGGTCTATTTGAAAAATTACCTGTCCACCATGTTTGAAATATCGGATGTTATGGTGGACAAAGAGGAGGTCGCTATGACGCTCAACATCCATTTGGAACTCCCCGATGAATCAGGCTCCAGTCAAAACACACCAAGTATAGAGCATGAGGTTATCGTTTCAAACGAACTCAATAGCGTTTCAAAATCGCACATTGAAATTATCATCCAAAAGATGGCGCAAATCCTGATGGCACAAGGGATTTCGTGCTTTGGTTGCCCCCTCTCCCGCTATAAGTTATATCCCTTATCGGGTGACTGCCGGGAAGATTTACTACCCCGCGTGCGGGAACAGTCAACGCTCTGTTTTGGCCTGTCTATTCTGTGCGGGAACAGGCAGGTCACCACTTTTGAACTTACACTCTCTCCCATCGCGGAGAATTGAACAAGGAGGTCTTACCATGAAAAAATTTGTTGAAAAAGATGTCGCAGAAAACCCGCTGTACCATGATACATGGAAACTGTTGAAAAAATACCGCGATGTGGTGTGGAGCCTGGAGATTTCTGTCCAGCATGTGCGGTCCAAGTTTGAGATCGAATACGGCACATCCATCGAGGAATTTCTGGATTCCATCTATCTGGCCGGCGCCGATCTGAATGGGAGCGATATTGAACACCATGCCAAGTGCATTGAGCGCAGCCACAAGATGCTGAAACTTTTGGATTCAGCAGTCGAATTGCTTCGTACCCGCCACAAGAACGGCGAGGCCTATTACTGGCTGCTTTACTACTCCTTCCTCTCCCCGCAGCAACTCAAAAATGTGGAGGAGATCATCGAGAATTTGCGTCCGCATATCCGGGACATCTCATTCCGTACTTACTACCGCAGGCGCAGGGAAGCCATTGACGCACTCAGTTCCGTACTATGGGGGTACACCTCCAAAGACAGTTTGGATATGCTGGAACAGTTCTTTCCAGCGCCAAAACCAGATGAAAAGGCCAAGGGCAAATAATTGGCAGAATACGGGAATGAAATTGGCGCATTCCTGCCCTTGAGCCGTAAATCCTGGTGTGCTAAACTGAATATGCTCAAACTTGCACCCAAAACTGAATGCAGGCAGTGAACGGCACCTTTTTCAAGGTGCTTTTTTGCTGCCCTAATGACCGGCCGATTGGGGAGGGAGCCCGCATCTATTACAAGAGCTGCGGGCTCCTCTTTTGTTTGAGTCCCGCATATTACATTTGGATTGGAGGTCCGAAAATTGAAAAAACGCAAGATTCCTCACCAAAAGCGAAACGGCGATACCAGCCCTCCGCGCCGTTTTTCCATTGGCAGAATCGCTTATATGGCGTTTCTGTGTCCCACCGTCTCATTGATGTTCAGCCAGCCGGCCTTTGCCGCAACCGATGTTTGGACAAAGGCCACAGAAATCATGCAGGATGTCTACACGCAGATCCTCGCTATCTCCACGATTGCGGCCATTGTGACCGCTTCGGTAGCATTGCTGCTCATGAATTTCTCCCGTTCTGGTAAAACGGTGGATGAAAGCAGAGCTTGGCTCAAACGAATTGTTATCACCTGGGCCATCTTAAACAGTCTGGGCTTTATCATGTCCTATATCGTCCCCTTCTTTGAGGGTGGTCAGTGGGCAGGTTGATCGGCATCACATTGATACCCGACGAAAGGAGGCATGACCTATGGGTATTCTGGACGGCATTGTTGAATGGATTGCAGAGCAGGTCATGGCGGGCCTTGACTTGATAACCACCTCGGTTTTGGGGGCACTGGGCTGCGATATGGCGGTATTTCTACGCTACTTTCCCGCAGCCGAAACGATGTACAGCGTTTTTGTGGCACTGGGCATCGGTATCATTCTCCTTAACTGGGTGTGGCAGCTGTTCAAGAACTTTGGCCTGGGAGCCGGTATTGAAGCGGAAGACCCGCTCAAATTGAGCATCCGGTCCGTCATTTTTATTCTTTTAGCGTTCTTCTCCAATGAGATTGTCAGCATGATCCTGACCATCGGCGGCACACCGTATAACTGGATTATGGATTCGGAGCTGCCGGCACTCAGTTTTGCAGATTTCAACTCTGTCATGCTGGTCATCATCGGGGTGTGCGCCAATGGGGCTGTGGCCCTTATCACCCTGATTTTAGTCATCATTCTGGCGTGGAACTACCTGAAGTTGCTGCTGGAAGCGGCCGAGCGATATGTATTGCTCGGCGTGCTGGTCTATACGGCTCCAGTAGCCTTTTCCATGGGGGCAAGCCAGACAACATCAAACATCTGGAAATCCTGGTGCCGGATGCTGGGCGGTCAGATTTTTCTTCTGCTGATGAACGCCTGGTGCCTGCGCCTGTTCACGAGCATGGTTGGTTCGTTTATCTCCAACCCGCTCTCTTTGTAAGGAGGGCTATTTTGAAAAGACTCAAGAAAATCTTGTTCCTTGCACTGATGGTCGCAGCTCTCTCCTGTCTGTTCTGCCAGCCTGCTTTCGCTATTTCGGAGGAAGAAGTCCAGGCACAAGTGGACGCCGTAGGCAAAGAAGCCGTTTCGGGGAATGTGCTGATCTGGTTTATGTGCGCAATCGGATTTCTTAAAGTATCACAGAAGGTTGATTCTTTTATGGCGAGTCTGGGCGTCAATGTCGGCCATACCGGCGGCAGTATGCTGGCGGAGGCTATGATTGCGGCCAGAGGATTCAGCGGATTTAAGAGCTTTGCCAGCAATCACTTTGCGGGAGGCCGCAGCAGCCATTCCTCCCATGTCAGTGCAAGCGGTGGCGGAAAAGGCGGCGCTGGATTCGGCGCTGGTTTTGCCAGCGGCGGTTTGGCTGGTGTGATTAAAAGGAATGTTACCAACAATGCGGTCAAAACAGCTGCAACGCCACCAGATGCCAAACCCTCCGGGTTAAGCGGGCTGGTCGGCGGCGCTGCAGGCGGCATCGGCGGACATATCTACGCTTCATCCGTAAGCAAGGGAGGCAATTTTGCCAACAATGTCATAGGCTCGGTCGCTACTGGGAGCATTACCCAAATGGGGACTATGACCGGGGATAAAGCTGTAGAAGCTCTGCATTCCTACATGGGTCATGCGGCATTGGAGCCCGGGGCCGAGAATATTCCCACTTATCAGAATGTGGAGATTGGCGGTGGCCGCATTACCGGCACTGAAGTCACTCCGGAACATCCAGAAGGCATCGCTTTTGGTATGTATCATGCAGACCAGTATGTGGCGCCGGAAGGCCAGTACACAACCGTTCACTCCGTAGATGGTACCGCCTGGTATAAGCAGTATGCTGCGGATGCGGTTGAAAAATCTTCCTATATGGCACCGGACGGCTCGATTGCCTATCACGAATCCATCGTGAAGAAACTGCCGCCTACTCCCAAAAGAAAGGACAAACTCTAATGGCTGAAGAACAAAAAAACAGCTCCGCCGAAACAGTAGATGCTGCGGCCTCTGCCGCACATACGGTCAAAGGCGCTATCAAAGCTGGCAAGGCCATCTCTGGAGCAGCGAAAGGCGCAGCCGCCGGCGGCCCCTATGGGGCTGTGGCTGGGGCCGTCTGGGCCGGCCGAAAGCACATCGGCAAAATCATTGCTATCATTGCGATTCTGCTTTTGCTGCCTGTCCTTTTCCTCTTGATGCTGCCCGGCTTGATTTTTGGCGGGCTGGTCAATGCCTTTTCACCAGCTGATCCTGATACGCCTATCCTCAACAGCGAAACTGCTATCGTGGAAAACGCCAATGACATCACTTTTACCATCAACGCCATCTTGGGTGAGGCCCTGGATGATGTGATCGCCCGCATCGAGGCGGATTTTGCTTCTTCTGGGGCTGACCAGATGGAGATCAAAAATCCCTATTCCTCCGGCCCTGTCTACAACGCCAACCTCATCATCTCGCAGTATTGTGCTGCCCGGGATGAAGACTTTGAGAGCATTTCACTGGATGGCCTGTCCACTGTCCTGCGGGAGAACAAAGAGCATCTATACTCTTATACCAGTGTGCGTGAGAGCCGTGAGGTCACGGCTGAGGACCCGGAAACCGGGGAAGAAATCACAACTACGGAAACTTGGATGGTTTACACCATCCGTTACAATGGTGAGTCATATCTTGCTGATACTGTCTTTGCTCTTACCGATGAACAAAAGGAGCTGGCCGCTGATTATGCCTCCAACCTCAGTTTGTTTCTTGGTGACGGACTTCTGCAAAATCTGGTTGAATGGACCGGCAACAGCATTCCCTCGCTGGGAGATGTGACCTTTACCGACGGCGGGACCCCGGTTGTTTATTACAATCAGTTGGATGAACGCTATGCCAGTCAACCCTATGGTACCGATAACATTGGCGGCTATGGGTGCGGCCCCACCGCCATGGCAATCGTGGTTTCCTCCCTCACGGACGATATGGTGGATCCGGTGGAAATGGCAAAGTGGTCATATGATAATGGCTATTGGTGCAAAAGCAGCGGCTCTTATCACGCATTGATTCCCGCTGCTGCAGAGGAATGGGGGCTTCCGGTGTCCGGCTGCACGACTTCCGAGCCCCAGCGGATTCTGGATGCTCTTGCTGACGGCAAGCTGGTTGTGGCAATTATGTCCGAGGGGCATTTCACTTCATCCGGCCATTTCATCGTTCTTCGCGGCGTGAAGGATGGTCAGATCATGGTGGCAGACCCGGCCAGTTATAAGCGCAGTGAACAACTCTGGGATTTATCCATCATCTTAAACGAAGCAAGCCGCCGTGCGGCAGCAGGCGGTCCTTTCTGGATTATTGGCTGACTGTATCGCACCCCGGCATCAGAAACGAGGTAATACATGAGCAACAAGAATGACCATGATATTTATATCATACCGCCGAACTTTATAGAAACAGGCACTTTTTTTGGCGGTATGTTCCGTGCGCGGAATGTGATTGAAGCCGGCATCCTGGCATTTGCCATCGGGACGCCGGTTTTTTTGTTCCTTCCATTTGGATTGACTGCCCGCATTATTGCTTTATGCCTGACTGCGCTCCCGGTGGCATTGGTTGCCCTCATTGGCATTTCAGGAGAAAGCCTATCGCAGTTTCTGGTCACTTTTCTGAAATACCTGCGGAATCGCCGCGTTGTCGGCGGTGACGGTGAACAGCCCTGTGAAAAAGTCGGCAAGCATCTCAAACAGAAGCCTCCAAAGGAGAGAACGCCCAAGGCGTCGAAGCACCGGCGGTCTGGTGAAGCAGATTTCCCAGCTGAGTTTGATGAAGTCCGTGGATATGAGATCCGCGAAAAGCTCCGGCCCAAGAAAAACACCAGGAAGGAACGGCCTGTCAAGGCCAATAAGGCGAAAAAGAAAGCAAAGAAGCGGCCTGAAAAAGAGCGAATGCCTAAACGCCCCGCCCATATCAAGGAGGATAAGCCTCCCTGCGTCAATCCGGTGGCAGACTATCTGCCCATTGAGAAGATCGCCAACGGCATTATCTACACGAAAGACCACCGATTTGTCAAGGTGGTTGAGGTGGTCCCCATCAACTTCATGCTGCGGAGCGCACGGGAACAGAGAAATATTATCTACTCTTTCGTCTCATACCTAAAAATCAGTCCTGTTAAATTGCAGATCAAAGTGCTTACCCGGCGTGCCGACATCAACCGCCACCTGGACACAGTACGCCGTGAAATGGCGCAGGAGGACAATGAACAGTGCCGCTTGATGCAAGAGGACTATTTGGATTTTGTTCAACAGGTCGGCTCCCATGAGGCGGTTACACGACGCTTCTTTTTGATTTTTGAGTATGAGCCTTGGAACAACACACGGCGCTCCGAACAGGAAGATGAGGCAATTCAATCTCTCCAAAGTGCTGTCCACACGGCATCCAATTACCTGCGTCAATGCGGCAACGAGGTCGTTGTCCACGAAAACGAGGACGAATTTACCGTAGATGTTTTCTATAATTTATTGTGCCGAAATGAAAGTGCGGTCAAGCCTCTGTCGGTGCGGGTGCAGGAAGTTGTGACGCAGTATCTCGACAAGGGGCGGGAGGGTGAGATTGACCGCATCCCGGCGGCTGAATTTGCTGCTCCCAAAAGCATCGACTTCACCCATGGACGGTATCTCTGTATAGACGGGCTGTACTATACCTATTTGCTCGTCCCATCAGATGGTTACAAAACCCAGGTGCCCGCGGGCTGGCTGAGTTTAATCGTCAATGCCGGTGATGGTATTGACCTCGATATGTTTCTTTCGCGTCAACCCAAAGAGCGCATTATTCAGCGGGTCGGCCAGCAGCTCCGCATCAACCGGTCAAAAATCAAGGATGCCAGCGACACGAACACGGACTTCGATGATATAGACGGCGCTATTCGGAGCGGCTATTTTCTGAAGGAGGGGCTTGCGAACAATGAGGATTTCTATTATCTCAACCTGTTGATTACTGTGACCGCCCCTTCTGTGGAGGATCTGGAGTGGAAGGCCAGCGAAATAAAAAAGCTCCTGCTTTCGCAGGATATGGATGTCTGCACCTGCCATTTTCGGGAGGAGCAGGCATTTTGTTCTGCCCTCCCGCTGGTTTCCATGGAAAAGGGACTGTTCGAGCGTGGTAAGCGTAACCTGTTGACTGGAGGCGCGGCCAGCTGCTATCCGTTCACTTCGTTTGAGATGTGCGACGACAACGGAATCCTTCTGGGGGTCAACAAATATAACAGTTCCCTCATCATCGTGGATATTTTCAACTCTGCGATTTACAAGAACGCCAATATGGCGATCCTGGGTACCAGCGGCGCAGGCAAGACCTTTACGATGCAGCTCATGGCGTTAAGAATGAGGCGGAAAAACATTCCCGTTTTCATCATTGCGCCGCTGAAAGGGCACGAATTCCACCGTGCCTGTGCCAATGTAGGCGGGGAGTTTATCCAGATTTCCCCGGCCAGCCCGCACTGCATCAATGTGATGGAGATCCGCAAGGTGGATCGGTCTGTCAGCGAGCTTCTGGACGGACCGGGAATCCAGCTCTCCGAACTGGCCGCCAAAATCCAGCAACTCCACATATTCTTCAGTCTGTTGATCCCTGATATGTCTCACGAGGAACGACAGCTGTTGGATGAGGCTCTGATCCGCACCTACAATTCCAAAGGTATCACCCATGACAACGCCTCATTGGAAGACCCGGCCAATCCGGGCTGCTACCGGGAGATGCCGGTGCTGGGCGACTTGTATGAGATTTTGAAGGCCGCCCCGGAAACCACTCGCATGGCCCATATCCTCAACCGTCTGGTGAATGGCTCCGCCAGTACCTTTAACAAGCAGACCAATGTGCGGCTGGATAATAAGTACACCGTACTGGATATTTCCTCGCTTACTGGTGATTTGCTGACTGTGGGGATGTTCGTGGCCCTTGATTTCGTTTGGGACCGCGCCAAAGCTGACCGCACCGAGGAAAAAGCCATTTTTATTGACGAGTGCTGGCAGCTTCTTTCCGGCGCCGGAGCCACCGGCACCCGGCTGGCCGGTGATTTCGTTTTGGAAATTTTCAAGACGATTCGCGGCTTCGGTGGATCAGCGATCTGCGCCAGCCAGGACCTTAACGACTTTTTCAATCTGGACGAAGGCCGTTTCGGGAAAGGCATCATCAACAACAGCAAGACTAAGATCATTCTCAACCTGGAGGATGACGAAGCGGAGCGTGTCCAGGAAACCCTCCATCTCTCTGACGCAGAAACGATGGAGGTCACACACTTTGAGCGCGGCAGCGGTCTGATCTCTACCAATAACAACAATATCATGGTGGAGTTCAAGGCCAGTCCATTGGAAAAGGATCTCATAACCACAGACCGCAGGGAGCTGCGGGAGCTTTTGGAGCGCAAGCGCCAAGAACAAGCTGATTCCGCTTAAAAGGCATTTTCTCTGGGAGGTGCGGAAGCGCCTCCCTTTATTGCGCGGAGTAGTGTAAAGAACATGGTTGGATGCTTTACCAACAGACGGCGGGGCAGTACCGTCCTCCGCAACCATTTAGAATTTTATATGAGGTGAGTCCAATGTATCCGACAATAAAGTAATCAAACAATGAATTTAGAGGTGATATAAAGCGAGTTTAAGAGTTTCTTTAAGCAAGTTGGAGGCAATGAAGGCGACAAATGCAAATATAACACCCGTTTAGATACTTACGGTTGCGGCTGTCAACACAACTGTAACTACTGCTATGCCCGTTCATTGCTTCATTTTCGTGGATTATGGGATTCGGCGCATCCTCGTGTTGCAGATATTGAAAAGGTCCGGCGGAAAATCCGCAGTCTCCCATCCGGCAGCATCATCAGGCTTGGAGGCATGACAGACTGTTTTCAGCCCTGTGAACTTCACTACCGCACTACCTACCAGACCATCCAGGAGATGAATCTGTGCAGGGTAAGCTATCTCATCGTCACGAAGTCTGCACTTCCCGCTGCCCCGGAGTATTTAGAGATCTTGGACAAGGAACTGGCACATATTCAAATTACCGTGACCTGTCTGGACGATACACAAACCGCCCAATTTGAAAAGGCCAGTCCTCCCAGCCAGCGCATCCGCGCAATTCAGGCTCTGCAAGCGGAAGGGTATGATGTGGCAATCCGATTAAGCCCCATCGTTGAGGAATACATGGATTTCGACAAGCCGAATGATTTGGGAATTGAGCGGTGTGTGGTTGAATTTCTGCGCGTCAATTCGTGGATCAGGCAGTGGTTTCGGGGTGTTGATTTCTCTAAATATACCGTGCGGCAGGGAGGCTACTATCATCTTCCTTTGAAAGAAAAGCAGCGGATCGTGGAAAAAATCCATATTCCGCAGAAGACAATCTGTGAAGATGTAACGGAACACTATCAATTCTGGAGGGATTTTGTAAATCCCAATAAAGAGGATTGCTGTAATCTCCGGAAAACGCATCATTGACAGTTCCAATACGCCTATAAGACGCCTTTTTTCCTACTATTCTCGAAAAACGCCGGATTGACGCTCTAATGGCGTCTTTCCACAATTCCTATTTAACAATGCGCTTTGAAGGCGTCTGATTGGCGCCTTTAATAAAGGAGGTGAGCCCCATGAAGACCAGGGCTGAAATCTATGGGAACGAGGCTACGGACTTGCTACGGATCGTGACGATGTACCCCGGCCTCTGTGAACACCAGCTTCTTTGTTTTCACCCTGGCAAAGAAGATACTGCAAAGGCCCTGCTCTCTCATTTGGAGAGGCAGGGCCGCATTTTTCAAACAGACGGCGGTGGTTATTTCCTGGCAGGGCAAACACCAAAAACTGACCATGCGCTTGTCCGGGCAGTGTGGGTCCTGCTGGACTTCATCCGGCAGGTAGATTACCACGCTCCGGCTGATTTTCCCGTTAAACTCGTGTTTTTTGCCGACGGTGAATTATATGAGATTGCTTATATTGCCGCCGGGCAGGAGGCACTTGTCTGCCATGCTCTGCGGGGCAACAAAGGGGGAAGCCGCCGTATCATGCTGGTCGATACTCCGGCGCAAATCGCCCAAATCGACTGTCCGGGCATATCCGGATTTTGTACTGTAGACGAGGAAGGCCGGACAAATTATTTCAAGAAAGCAGGAGGCACATGATTGGATCGAAAACTAATATCCCACCGCATTGGAAGCATTCTCGACGATATATCCCGTCTGAGTAATGCGCTGTACGCGCTGGACACCACTGACATCCAGCGTTACCCCGACAACTATGAAACACTTTCCATAGATGCCGCTTTACGGGCAGAGCGGATTGCCTGCCGGCTGCGGCATCTGATTTATTCCAGCACAACCATCCGCAAAGGTGACTATCTCAAATCCGCCGGTGCAACGCACGGCATCACTGTCAACTGCGAGGACAGGGTGCTGGAGGTGACGCTGCCCTGTTTGCTGCCAAAGCGCAAACAGCGGCAAAGCGATGAGTTCCTGTTGGACCCGCTCTATTTTGTCCTTGATCAATACGCAAGAGAACACCCACTTCCGTATTACCGCGATTGCGTTGTCTGTTTCGCCCAGGTCTATGACCGGGCACTTCCCGACAGGCGGATACGCGATTACGATAATTTGTCGGAAAAGCAATTACTAGATCTTCTCTCTTCCTTTGTGATGGCTGATGATACCGGCCTGTTGTGCGACGCCTATAACACGGCTGAACTGGGTGACCAGGATTGCACAAAAATCTATATCATGGAGAAGCAGCGTTTTCCGCAATGGCTGACAGAGCATAAAACGAGTCTAAAATCCATCTCGGATTTTTGACCATTTGAGGCCTTCTCCGGCCCGACATTCAGCGAAGCGGCTGAAACGCCCGTTTTTTCGGGCTTTTTTCACTCATGGGAAGGGCCGTTTTTACCGAAGTCCTCAGTCATTACGGTAAAAATCCTGTGCTTTCAAGGGAGGTGACTACTTGGGAAAAGCACCAACTATTTTCCACAGCCGGATACGCTTCCGTTCCGGCTTTTATCGCTGACCGCTATTTCGGGAGAGTTCCCCACCAGCCAGCTCAACCGCCTTCCCGCCAGTCCTTACTACTTGGAGGCGGTCGTGACTGCGCTCAAAAAGGCCGGACTGCTGCGCACCTACTACCGGGACCGGCTCCGGGGCTATCGGCTGGGGATCAAAGCCAAGTCAGCTCTGCTGGACGGATGGCCCGAGCGTTTTACATTCTGCCTTACAGGAGACGCAGAAACCAACCGGCTCAAAAGCGAAGCAAACCGGAGGTTTCGGCTCCACCGCCTCGCGGAAACCTATATCACTATGGGCAATGCCGGGGTACTGCTCTACCCGGATGAAAAGCCGAAGGTCTTTGCCCAGACCGGTTTTGGCGGCGAAGCTGTAACATATCCCGTGTTTTACAGTTCACGCGAAGTCAAGGAATTGGGGGCTGATGCCACCCAGATCCGAAGCTCCCGCTTCGCAGGGGTGCTGCTGGTCCCCACCGGCATCTTTGTGACCTACAATAGCGGGGGCGCTCTGATGAAGTGGCGCTACAAATCCGAACTGCGGGTAAAAACGCTCCTCTGGAACATTCTATGCCAGCAGCGTCTGGCCCAGCAGTACCGTGTCGAGCAGGTACATGGACTGGTATTGGGGGACAGCATGGATCTGGCCTACCAGATACTCACCAGTACCGGCGGGGCCAAGCATGACTACTTCATGCTGGACGGCAGCTACGACCACTTTTATTTCCTAACCAATGACCATCAGGGGGAGGTGATACTGGCGTTACTGTGTGACCCTGTGAAAACCGCGGAACTTGACCGCATTCTGTCACAGGGCCTCTCCGCCGGCAATCCCGGCAGGGCCATGGAGCAGGATGCCGCAGAGCCGGATGGAACGCCGGTGCTGTTCGGTTACTTCTGCGATCTGCCCCGGATCGTGCGCTTCAACACCGCCCTCGAACTGATGGAACGCCCCGGTACGCTGATCTGCTTTGATTTTCAAGCGGATGTGCTGCGCCGCTACTGCGGTGACCGGGTGTGCCTGCAAACCATTGACTTTACAAAATTCGAGGGGAGGTTGTTCCCATAAACAAAAAGAAACTGATCATAGGCCTGGCAGCAGCGCCGGCCGCCGTATTTGCGATCCTATACGCAGGCGGTTTCCTGGCACAGCTGTTTGGCAATTACGCGGCGTGGAAACAGGGCGGCGGCATTCCCGGAGACGGAACTTCTCCGGCGATGGCATCGCCCGATTTTTTTACCTGTCTGGCCTCCGTGTTTCGTCCGCCCTACGGAGTGTACGGTGTCCTGATCTGCATCGGCCTGTTGGCAATTCTGCTGCTCATGGTCATGCGCATGGGCTACAGCGATACCGGAGAATATGATTCTGACCGGAATTTCATTTACTCGGCCAAGGGCACCTACGGTACCTCCGGCTGGATGAGCCGCAAGGAGATGGCCGGTGTGTTGGATCTGGTGCCTGACCTGCGCAAGCATAAAGGCGTTGTACTGGGAATGCTGGACAACAAGGCTGTCTGTATTCCTGAAAATCCCCATATCAACGGCAATCTGGCTGTGTATGGCTCCAGCGGCAGCATGAAAACCCGGTCCTTTTGCGTGAATCGCATCCTTCAGGCGGCGGTCCGCGGAGAATCCCTGATCATTTCAGATCCGAAAAGCGAGCTCTACGAAAAATCCAGCGAGTATCTGCGGGATCAGGGGTACTGTGTCAAGGTGTTCAATTTAGTCAATCCGGAAAACTCGGACAGTTGGAACTGCCTTTCCGAAGTGGAGGGGCAGGAACTGATGGCGCAGCTTTTTGTAGATGTCATCATTAAGAACACCATCAACAACGGCAAGGGCGACCATTTCTGGGATTCCTGTGAGATGAACTTGCTGAAAGCCCTCGTCCTCTATGTGGACCAGAGTTATGCTGAACAAAACCGCAATATCGGAGAGGTGTACCGGCTGCTGACTTTAAGCGGCGAGTCCGATTTGGACAGCCTGTTTGAGAACTTGCCGCCCACTCATCCGGCCAAAGCGCCATACAGCTTGTATAAGCAGGCCAGCGATACAGTCCGCAGCGGCGTCATCATCGGCCTCGGCTCCCGTCTGCAGGTGTTCCAGTCGGAGCTGATTAAGAAGATCACCACCCGGGATGAAATTGACTTGGAGCTGCCCGGCCAGGAGCGGTGCGCCTACTTCCTTGTTACCAGCGACCAGGATAGCACCTTTGACTTTCTGGCAAGCCTGTTCCTGTCCTTCTGCTTCATCAAGCTGGTGCGGTATGCAGACAAGAACTGCGAAGGAGGCAAACTGCCGGTACCGGTGCATGTCCTGGGTGAAGAATTAACAGCCTGCGGCACCATTCCAGACCTCTCCCGCCGGTTAAGCGTCATTCGTTCAAGAAATATCTCTATGAGCTGTGTGTTTCAGAACTTGGCGGGCTTGCAGAATCGGTATCCTCTCAATCTCTGGCAGGAAATTCTGGGCAACTGCGACGCGCAGTTGTTCCTGGGCTGCACAGATGAATTGACGGCGGAGTTTATTTCTTCCCGCACGGGACTGGCTTCTGTGTCGGTATCCAGCAAATCCAAGCAGCTGGGTACCTGGCGTATCTCCAACTACACGCCGGAATACCGGGAAACCTCTGGTGTCGGCAAGCGTCCTGTCCTCACCCCGGACGAAGTTCTGCGGCTGCCTATCAAGCAGGCGCTGGTCATCATCCGGGGGCAAAAAGTTCTCAAGGTAGACAAAATGGACTATTCCAAACATCCGGAGGCATCCAAGCTCCGTTCCTGCAAGGCATCCGCCCACATCCCCGAATGGCGCAGGCTGGAACAGGAGCAATCGAAGCCCTCTGCGGCACAGCCAAAGCCGCAGGCCCCCGCGCCTAAAAAGCCAGTGAAGAAAAAGCCGAAAGCGGCCAGCACATCTACCGGCACCAAGCAGACCGCAGCCGTTCCAACCGCAGAGGCTCCGAATGGCATCATCACGACAGATAAGGACTCGATCCTTTCTTAATACAAAACATAGGAGGTTAATTTTATGGCAACCAAGAAAAAAGTATTGCTGGAGCAGGAAACTCCTGTTCCTGAAAACACCGCCCCCGCGGACGGTACCATTTCTTCCGCTGGCCCCCCGGCTGATGCGGCGGCGCCGCCTGACAGTGACGATTTGAGTGCGCTGCTGGCCTCTATGGATCAGACCAATGACAGCGCCTCTACAGATCAGCCTGATGGCGACGCCACTTTGGAAGGCTCTGACCCTCCCCTTGAGTTTATGGAAACGGAGGCGTCTGATGAGGCTGCCCCCGAGGATGACGGCACGGCCTCTGGCGCCCCTTCCGATTCGGATGAGCCTGCCGGATCGGCGGCCGGTGAGGATGGCGACGGTGAGGAAGAGACTCCTTCCAATTTGTCTGCTGAAGGTGCAGATGGCACCCCAGCGGAGATGGTTTCCGAAACTGCTGTGGAGCCGGCTCCCTCCAAGACCAAGCGGGCCCCCCGGCGGAAAAAGGCGGCGCCTGTGGAAGATCCCGTACATGGCGAGAATGAGGACTCTGCGGAGGCTCCGGCCGCTGAAGAGCAGGCTGTGGAATCTTCCGCCTCTGTTGAGAATACGGCGCCGCCTGATGAGGGAGAAACACCCATTTCAGAGGATACCGCTCCCCAAGAGGAGGCGCCGGTAGATACTGCGTCTGCTCTGCGCCGGACCGCCGTAACACACCGCAGTGACGCCTCTATCCTGACCATCCGTAGTCGTGAAGAGGTGGAAACACAGGAAGACCGCGAGGATGTCATTTGGCACGAGATCCACAACGCCTACCGCACCCGCCGCATCCTCACAGGTCAGCTGGGCGGCATTGAGCAGCTGGACAACCGCAAAACTGTGGCCGTAGTGGATTACAAGGGCTTCCGCATCATTATCCCCATCAAGGAGATGATGATCAATCTGGGCCGCAGCCCTTCCGGTCAGGAGTACGCTGACCTGATGCTGCGTCAAAACAAGATTTTAGGGAATATGCTGGGGGCGGACATTGACTTTGTGGTGCGCGGCATCGACTCCAAGACCCGCAGCGTTGTCGCAAGCCGCCGTGAGGCTATGATGCGGAAGCGTCAGACCTTTTATTTCGATTTGGACGCCGAGGGGAAGTACCGCATCTACGAGGGGCGTATTGTTCAGGCCCGGGTCATCGCTGTTGCGGAGAAGGTCATCCGCGTCGAGGTATTCGGCGTTGAAACCTCAATTCTGGCCCGTGATTTGGCTTGGGACTGGATCGGCGATGCCCACGAGCGTTTCTCCGTGGGCGATGAAGTGCTGGTCCGCATTCTCAATGTGCGGCGCAACAGCCTTGAAGACCTCGGAATCCGTGCTGACATCAAGAGCACATCTGAAAATACCGACCGGGACAATCTCCAGAAGTGCCGAATCCAGGGTAAATACGCCGGAAAAGTGACCGATGTACACAAGGGTGTGGTTTATGTCCGGCTTGCCAATGGCGTCAATGCGGTAGCTCATTCCTGCTATGACTACCGGATGCCCGGAAAGAAGGATGATGTATCCTTTGCCGTCACCCATTTGGATGTGGAGCGCGGCATCGCTCTTGGAATCATCACCCGGATCATCCGGCAGAATCTGTAAACCGAAAACCGCCTGGGAAGTATCAAATAACTGCTTCTCGGGCGGTTATTTTATTATTTCAGCTACTTCATAGCCATGCAGCCAATCCTGCCCCGGCATCCGCTATGTTTTGCAATCACTTCTGTAAATTGGCACAGGATTGTCCCTACATTGGCACAGCCTTGCCCTTGAGCCGCAAATCCATATCTGTTATACTTGGTACAGTCAAAAATTTGTAATGCAGCCGCTCCGGCCGGGAGCGGCTGTTTTTATTTCTGAGTAAAGGTGGTGGTTTTTATCCATAGCATACTGCAAAAGCTCCGCAGGGCATTAAAAAATGAGCGGGGTGAGGCCAACTACTTTTCCACGGTAGTGTTTATCTTCATTGCCGTTGTTTTGCTGGCCTTTATCATCGACCTGTTCGGCATCATCTCTACAAAACAGGAGCTGGACCATGCAGCCGATCAGATGGTCAAGCAGATCCAGTTGTCCGGCGGCATCAACAGCGAGACGGATGCCCTCTTTGATTTCCTCTGTTCGGAGATCGAGGGAGCCGACAATATCACCTATTCGATTGACGCCACATATAAATCTCCCACACCTTCCGGGATGTCCCGGGCCATCCAGCTGGGGACACCTTTCTATATCACCATTGAGGGGGATGCCAAGCTGGGCGGCTTCTGGAATCTGGATCTGGTCAACATCACGGTGGTGGCCCGCGGCTCCGGCGTCAGCGAACATTACTGGAAGTGAGGTGGCCTATGAAGCGTTTTTTCTCACGGCTGCATCGGCCGCTTCGCAACGAGCGGGGGGAGATCACCTTCTTCGCCTGCTTCTTTGTGGTTGGAGTCGTCATGCTCATCTCTTTCCTGCTACTGTATGCCTCGGTGAGAATTACTTGCATCAACATCCGCAACGGGGCTAAAATGGAGCTGAACAATCTGAGCGCCACCATCTACGCAGATACCTACCGCTCCCAACGGGAAACCAATTTTGAAGAGTATTTACGCACCCTCTACTCCAGCCGGGACTACACAGAAATGCTGGAGGCCACAGTTGCCGGCGGCCTTGCCGAAAAGGTCCCTCTCTCTACCGATGACTACACAGTTTCCGACATCAGCCTTGAATTCAATGTGGTGGGGGATCGTGTGGAGTACATCTTTTACTGTGATGTTGACTTTTATGTGCGGATGTTTGGACATAGTTATCCTACCATCACCCAGCGGGTAGAGCTGACCGGGTACCACAACACCAAATTTTAGCTGTGCTGTTGAAAATTCAGTCAGAACTACAGTATAGGCTTTATATAACAGCAAAAAAGGAGTGTAGCACACATGAAGAAGTTTTTTCAATCCAAAGGCTTTATCGTTACTTCGCTGACTGTCCTCTGTGTTGCCATCCTGGGCGTCTGCTGGTTCGCCAGCCGGGACTGCACAGAAGATTTCAAGCCGGAAGAATCCCCGCCCAGCAGCACGACCAGCGATTGGTCGGATGGCGGTACACAGACAGATGGTGAGAGCGGAGCCGGAGCCTATACGCCCGGCCAGTCCTCCAGTCCTGAAGAGGAGTACCCCAAGGTGACCTCTGAAACTGAGGATGAAGTCGTGATCGACTTCACGGACACGGAGAAACCGGAAACAACGCCCCCGCCCGCGCCAGAAGGGAAAACCGAGCGGGAAGACCCCGGTGAAGATCATCCGGTCAATCCTGACCCGGAAGTGCCCAAGGTCACCACTCCACCTGCTGAAAAGGAGCCGGCCAATAATGAGCCGGCCCCCGGGGCCAGCAATGGCAACGGCGCTGTGTATGATCCAGTGTTTGGGTGGGTAGTTCCCGGCGATGTTCAACAGTCTGTTGGTGATAGTGATGGTGACATCAACAAGCAAGTCGGCAATATGGGCTGACCCATCTACAACTGAATATAACCTTGATTGGCCGTCACAGAGCTGTGGCGGCCTTTCTATTTTAAGAAGAACGGAGTGTGATGTATTTGAAGCGACTTCTCGCCCTCCTGTGCAGCCTTGCCCTGGTATTTTGTTTGCTCCCTTCCACTGCGTTTGCAGAGGGCGGTAACGGAAATATTGACGGCGGTGGCGGCAGCATGGGCCAAGGCACATCCTCTAATTTCTGGAATCCTGGAAATGATGGTGTGCGAATTACCGTTGTGGATGCCGATAGCGGTACAGCAATATCTTCCCCCGTAGACTTCTCCAACCGGGTACAAAAAAACAGCGTCCTGCACTTTGGGAAAGTCAACAAGTTACAGTATCTGGGCGGCACCGCACTCTCCCTCCAGTCTGGCGTGGCATACTCCTGCATCAAACCAGCGCAGTCTATGCCCACCATCGTCAGCAGCAAGGGGCAGAGCAATATTGAGGCCATCAAGCGGTATTTTTGTTCGGAATATGCCTGCCAGATGGTTGCCCAGGCGGCCGGTGTGGACTATGAGCGGATGATCGCTGGCGACTATAAGCTGCTGATCGAGCCCATTGCATACTTTACGCATAACGGCCAGTATTACTGTATGACCGCTACAGAGGCGGCGCTGTATGACCAAAAATCCGGCGGGGCGCTTCGGAAAACCATGACTTCCCTCACCCACAAGAATCTGCCTCTGTCGATGTTTTTGGAATTTAGCGATCTCGGCCTGCCCGCATGGACAGGCAGCACCACAAGCAAGCAGAGCAACGCTGACATCATCAGCAGTCTGGGCGTCGGCATCGTCTGGTTTGATGAGCGCCCGCCCGAAGGGGAAATTGAAGCGCCCGATGTAGAATATCGGGTAGACACGGATGTGATCACATCCGTCACTCTGCGGACGGATACGGATTTAACACCGGACAATCCGGCCTCGGTGACCTTCCATATTCTCGGCACCACCTACCGGGTCAATGATATAGTCATCCCGGCGGGCGACAGCCAGGTGGTCTGGGTCAAGTGGCACACGCCCTCCACTCCACAGTCGGTAACCATCACGGTTTCCGTCAGCGGAGCCTATACCGCACAAGATACCTTTGTTGCGGAGATCGTGGACTTGAACGAACATATCCCTCCAGATCCGACAGCAACGGATACCAACCCCAACTACACCGTGCCCTCACTCCCCAATGAGTCGCAGAAGCTCACTGCCAACTGGGGCGTATGGAGCTGCTACTGGGTACCGGTTTGGGTTTGGTGTGACCACGATGACTGGGGGCACTGGGTCGATGAAGGCTATTGGGAATACGAGTACACCGGCTATTCTGCCTCCATCAGCGGTGTGATGTCCCTGATGCCGGATGATATTGTGCCCACGGCCTCCGGGAAGTCAATGAAGAGCGGGTATGGCGTCAAGCAGGATGTGACAGCCACCCTTTCCACCGACGCGCCCACCAGCCATATCACCCATCCGCAGACGGCATTTTCCGTGTTTCCCGAGTTCCAGTACGAAACATACTTACGCCTTCTGCAGCGGGTGTCCAGCGGCCGGAGTGCCAAATTCACTTTCCAGCCCAACGAGTTCTCTACCTATAACCGGGCTGTGCATTTCAGTCCGTTATGGTTCCCGGATTCCACAGATTATACCGTCTTCACCCAAGTCTGGGACACCTGGACCCCTGATGGAATGTTGAGCATCAACCTGAACGACTATGTTTCAATCGATGGGAGCCTTTATGATGATTGGTACACCAACCGCGAGTAGCCTGTGGCCGGCATACCTGCTCACCGTTTTCTCTGTTGTGGCTGGTTTTGCTGTTTACGATATTCTATATAGGCGGGTGCCGGATCGGGCGCTCGCCTTTTTTATGCCCTTCGCCGCTCTGGCTCCGCTGCTCAAGGTCTGCCTTGCCGGGGACGGTGGGCAGCTCTGGCCCACCGTTGCCGAGGCTTTGGCGGGGGCATTGCTTGGCTTTTGCATCCCTCTGGCTGCTGCCATGGCAACGGGTGGAACTGGGCTTGGAGGAGGCGATATTAAATTCTGTGGGATACTTGGGCTGATTTACGGCCCTTCCGGGATGGCTCTGGTTTTCTTTGTGGCCGCAGTCTTTGCCATGCCGATGGTCCTTCTGTTCCGAAGGCTTTCCCGGCTCCGCCAGCCCATCGCCATCCCGTTCTTACCTTTTCTTGCCTGCGGCTGCTCTGTTGCAACGCTGGCTGAACTATTTTTATGACAGGAGAATGTGCTTATGAAACTCAACAACCGATTTATTTTCGGTATTTTGTCCCTGGTATTGGCAGCAGTCATTGCTTTTGTGGCTCTGCCCACCATTGCCCGGCAGACCGACGGGAAAACGGAAATTGTCCGCATCACCCAGCCTGTGCTCAAAGGCGAGCAGGTCACAAAAGAAAACGCCGAGGTTGTGGAGGTCGGCGGCTACAACCTTCCCGCCAATGTGGCTCACAGTCTTGATGATGTGGAGGGCCTGTATGTGACGGCCGATCTGGCTGCGGGCGACTATATTCTCACCAGTAAGGTGAGCAGCGTCCCGATTTCCTCCGATGTGGCGCTCAATGACATCCCCTCTGGTAAGGTTGCTATCTCTCTGACCGTAAAAACACTGGCCTCCGGGCTGTCGGATAAGCTCCAGCCCAATGATATTGTCCGCATCTATCACTTCCTGGAGACTGCGGAAGAAGTACCCGAACTGCGTTTTGTCAAGGTCCTTTCCGTCACGGATTCTGATGGTATCAATGTGGACAATACCAAAGAGCCCACAGAAGATGAAGAGCCGCAGCAGTCTGCTACCATCACAGTGCTGGCAAGCCCAGAGCAGGCCCGCATCATCACTGAGTTGGAGAACGACGGCGTAGCTCATGTGGCCCTGATCTCCCGCAACAATGACCAGCTGGCTGAAGAACTGCTGGCCGAACAGGACAAGACGCTCCAGGAAATTTACTTCCCGGAAACGCTGGTGGATGAAAACGCTGATGCGCAAAGCAGCGAGCCTGCCGCCAAAGGAGACGCCGAAAACACCGAAGGGGGCGAGCCTGAAACCGTCTCCCCTGAAAGCGGCCAGGAGGATAGCAAATAACCAGGGCGGTGAATCGCTTCACCGCCCTGGTTTTACCATCAGGTATTTGTTTGGATGAGTTTGTCCTCGTTGATCAGGAACAGGCTGGGATTCTGTCCGGCCATATCAAGCAGCCGTGGAGTAAAGCCGCTCTTGGAAAACACCCCGTAGAGGAACTGATAGCCTTTGAATGCTGATTGGATTTCTGCGGACACCTGCACTTTGTCCCGCAGGGCAAAGAAAACCGGCGCATCCACTGGCTTGACATGGAACTTGCATTCGCCGGCAAAGACCTGATGATTCTGGTGGTCTACCGCCATTACATCGATTTCGGTATCGCTGTCAAGGTCATTCAGCCAATAGGCCCCTATACGGGATGGCGTAAATGGAATTTCCCTGTTTCTGCACAAGTCCGCAAAAACGGCCCTGCAGACATCCTCATAAGCAAAGGCTACAAACTTTTGTTCAAAATCTTTTTCGATCTCGTCCATGACGAGCCGGGAGTTATCCAATTCCAGTTCTCCCTTATACGGGTAGACATACCGGAACCAGAAGCGCACAAAGTTATCTTGTATGAAGTAAAGCCCTTTGCGGGACTTCTCTGGATTTTTCTCCGTCACAGGCGTGTCCTTGACGATAAAGCCCAAATCGCTGAGGGTAGAGAGATAAGGCGTCAGGCCGGAAGTCTCGATCCCCATAGCGCCGGCGATTTTACCCAGCTTATGATTGCCCTCCGCTATCACTCGGATAATGGAAAAATAGTTTACGGCTGAGGTCACTTCATCTTTCAGCAGGAAGTTGGGCTCCTCATATAAAAAGCCGTTTTTCGAGAGGATAACAGATTCCACTTGCTGCAGCAAATCGTCCCGCTCATTAAAGAACTCCAGATACTTGGGTACGCCGCCTGTGATTGAGTATTGCTTCACCGCATCTTCAAACGAAAGGCTCTGTGCCGCATACACATCCGGGAATGGCAGCGGAGCAAGGCGGATCTGCGCGGTCCGGCGCCCATACAGCGGGCTGTCATATGAGAGGGCATACTTTTGCATCATTCCGATCAGTGAGCCACAGAGGATCAACATCACATTACTGTCCTTGAGGATCTCGTCCCATGCGTTTTGGAGAATGGAGGGGAACGCCGGATTCGATTTGACCAGATACGGGAACTCATCGATCACGAGCACTTTTTTCTCCTCCGGACGGTATTCCGAAATCACACGGAACAAATCCAGCCAATCAGAAAATGCGACTCTCTGCAGCATAGGATTTTTTGTGATCCGTGCGGCAACACTGGCAAGCCGCTTCATGCTCTGGGACTCTACTTCCTCTGTTGCGAGAAAGTAAAAAGCGAGCTTGTCTTTGATGAACTCTTTGATAAGCGTCGTTTTTCCTACGCGCCGTCTGCCATAGATAACAACAAAGCCGCCGTCTGTTTGATACGCAGTTTCAAGGGATTCCAACTCCCTGCGTCTGCCGATAAATTTCATACTGCCGCCTCCTTTATCATAATCTATTTTATGATAATTTGATTTATATTATACAACTAACAATGAAAAAGTCAAGGGGTATCCCACCTCTTGGGAAAGGAGCCTTCGACTATGGGAAAAGTTATTACTGTCTGGGGCAGCCCAGGGAGCGGAAAAAGTATGTTTTCCTGCATTCTGGCAAAAGCCCTGACCCGCGACAAGCGGAAAGCGATCATCATCAATGCGGAAATCAGTGTCCCCATGCTCCCTGTCTGGCTGCCGGAGCAGATCATTCAGACCAACGCCTCCGTAGGGCAGGTACTGAGCAGCGTGGAGATCGACACCTCTTTGGTGGCAGGCCATGTTACCGTGCTCAAAAGTTACCCCTTCATTGGCGTGATGGGCTATGCTGCCGGTGAAAATCCGTTGAGTTACCCGGAAGTCAAGTATGCCATGGTACTCCAACTGGTCAATGCCGCCGCAAGGCTTGTGGATTTCGTCATTCTGGACTGTAGCTCCAATATGACGAATGTGTTCACGCCTGCTGCTATTGAGTCTGGGGATCTGGTCGTTCGCATCCTGACGCCTGACCTCAAAGGCGTTAATTACTTAAAGGCCCACCAACCCCTGTTGGGAGACGGACGCTTCCATTACGATCAGCACATGACCTTTGCCGGCATGGCCCGCCCCTTCCACGCGCTGGATGAGATGGGCCATATCATTGGCGGATGGGATGGCCTTCTGCCCTATGGCAAAGAGATCGATCGCTGCGCCACCGAAGGCGGGATGTTCCAGGCCATCAAATACTGCAATCCCAAATACACAACTTCACTCAACAAAGTTTTGGATGCGCTGGAACAGATGGAGCTGGCTGACCATGCCGCAGAGGACGATGTAGGCGATGCCGGGCATTTCGAGGAGGAATCGGCCGATGAATAATCTCAATGACATTTTCTTCACACCTTCGGCAAATCAGGAACTTACCTACGAACAGATTTTGGAAGATGTACAGCGGTACTTTGCGGAAAACCACGCCGCCACGATTGCAGAGGCCGGCGAGGGCAATACCGAGCGGGCCTCCTCCCTTTTGAAAGAACTGATGGTGCAGTACATCGTCAAGCGAAAATACGCTATCGAGGGGCTGACCACGGAGGAACTGTGCGAGAAGCTCTATGAGGACATGGCCGGGTACTCTTTCCTGAAAAAGTGGATCTACAAGCCTGGTATTGAGGAGGTCAACATCAATGCTTACAACGACATTGAGGTGATTGAAGCCGGCGGGCGCAGCGTTAAGATCCCGGACAAGTTTTCCTCTCCACAGCACGCCATTGATGTAGTCCGGCGTATGCTCAACGCCTGCGGCATGGTCATAGATGATACCATGCCCAGCGTGATCGGTTTTCTGGATAAGAATGTGCGTATCTCTGTGGATAAGACACCGATTGTTGACCCGGAGGTGGGTATCAACGCCTCCATCCGTATCGTGAATCAGCAAACGGTTTCCGCACAGAAGCTGCTGGACTCCGGCAGCGCAACCGCGGAAATGCTCCATTTTCTGACCGCCTGCATCCGCTATGGCGTATCCGTCTGCATTGCCGGGGCCACCGGCTCCGGCAAAACTACCATCATGGCATGGCTGTTGTCCCAGGTCCCTGACAACCGCCGCCTCATCACGATTGAGGAAGGCAGCCGCGAATTTGATCTGGTCAAGCGGGACGAAAATGGAAACATTCTGAATTCCGTAGTCCATCTGCTCACCCGGCCCAGTGAAAATCCATCCTTGAACATCAACCAGGACTTCCTGCTGGAGCGGGTCCTTCGCAAGCACCCGGATGTGATCGGCGTCGGTGAAATGCGGTCTGCGGCAGAAAGCCTGTCCGCTGCTGAAAGCTCCCGTACCGGCCATACCGTTTGCACCACAATCCACTCTAACAGTTGCGCCTCCACTTACCGGCGCATGATGACGCTGGCAAAGCGAAAGTATATGATGGGCGATGATGTTTTGATGCAGATCATGGTCGAAGCCTATCCAATCATCGTGTTCACAAAGCAGTTGGAAGACCGGAGCCGTAAAATCATGGAGATCATCGAAGGAGAAGGCTGCGAGGGGGAACGGCTGATTTACCGTACCCTCTACTCTTATAATGTGCTGGACAATACTGTTGATGCAGATGGATGGCCTCTTGTGGTCGGCCGCCACAAAAAAGTTTCCGAGATGTCCAGCTCATTGCAGAAGCGTCTCCTGGACAATGGGATTTCCCATAAGGAGCTGGACGAATTTCTTGAGCACGACAAGGAGGTGTTGAACGGATGCCGTGGGTTTACATCATATGCTTCGCCCTCATCGCCGCTGGACTCCTAACGCTGTTTGGTGTGCGGCCGGGCGATTTCATTGATGCGCTTTTCCGGTCACAGCGCAAGTCGGCCACTCTGACCGATGAACTGAATGTTCTGATGGGCACTCCGGCCAAAGGCTTCTTTAATCAGGACTTTGAATTGAAGCAGATTCTCAAAGGCACCGGGCGGGCTGACCGGTATGAAGCAGTCAAACGGCTGTCTCTGATCCTATTCGCGGTGGGCGGTGCCCTGGCGCTGCTGATTGGCAATGTGTACATGGTCCCGATTTTAGGGATCGGATTTTCACTCGCTCCTATTTGGTATCTGCGCAGCACCGCAGCCAGTTATAAAAAGCATTTGAATGAAGAACTGGAAACGGCCATCTCCATCATCACCACTTCCTACCTGCGCACGGAGGACCTGATCCGGGCAGTCAAGGAAAACCTGCCCTACATCAATGAGCCGGTGAAGGCCAATTTTGAGGCATTTGTCTATGAGGCAGAGTTGATCAACGCAAATACTACGAGTGCCATCAATTCGCTCAAAATGAAGATTCCAAACCGTGTTTTCCATGAGTGGGCTAACATCCTCATTCAGTGCCAGTCTGACCGGGCCATGAAAAATACGCTGCCTACCATCGCCCAGAAGTTTTCTGATGTTCGTGTGGTGCAGTCGGAGCTGGAGGCTATGATGCAGGGGCCGCGCCGGGAGGCGATCACGATGATGTTCCTTGTGATCGCCAATGTACCGCTGCTTTATTTCCTGAATGAAGATTGGTTTCACACGCTGCTCTTCACCACGCCGGGCAAAATCGCTTTGGCAATCTGCGCAGCCATTATCCTGTTTGCCCTGACCCAGATCATGAAACTGAGCAGGCCCATTGAATATGGAGGTGACAGCGCATGACGCTTTTGGCTCTCACAGCAGTGATTTGTTTCGGCTTTGCCGTCTATAACCTGACTTGTGCCTTTGCGGACATTCCCACCAAGCGCACCTCCCGTATGATGCTTCTGGCCCGCAAGCAGCAGGGCGTAAAGGCCGAGAAACTGCTGGATGTCTATATCACCAAAATCGCCGGCCTGATCGCTCCGTACCTGAAGTTGGACAAGCTCAAGCGGAATAAACTGCAGCGGGCGCTGGACATTGCCGCCATGGAGCTGACACCGGAAGTCTACATCGCCCGGGCCTGGGTCACAGCCGGGGCAGTCGGCCTCAGTTCTTTGCTGATGGCGTTTTTGATACCGCTTATGGTGCCTGTTCTGATTGGCCTGGCCGTGGCGCTGTGGTTTTCAACCTATTATAAGGTTTTTGACTTTGTGAAAAAGCGGCGCAAGCTCATTGAGAATGAGATTCCTCGCTTTGCCCTTACCATCGGGCAGAATTTGGAAAATGACCGAGATGTGCTGAAGATCCTTACTTCCTACCGCCGGGTAGCGGGCAAAGATTTCGGAGCCGAGCTCGACCAGACCATTGCCGATATGAAAACCGGCAACTATGAAAACGCCCTCATCCATTTTGAAACCCGCATCGGCAGCCCCATGCTGTCTGATGTAATCCGGGGACTGATTGGCGTACTTCGCGGCGACGACCAGCGGATGTACTTCAAGATGATCTGCTTCGATATGCGGCAGATTGAGCAGAACAATCTGAAAAAGGAGGCTGCCAAGCGTCCCAAGAAAATCCAGCGTTACTCCATGATGATGCTCATCTGTATCATGATCATCTACCTGGTGGTCCTCTGTACCGAGGTTATGGGCTCCTTGGGCGCTTTCTTTGGATAATCGGACTGCGAATGGAACGGCCCCACATCTGAATGTGAGGGCCGTTTCCTATAAGAGCTCTATGGTTTTCTCTGCAAGATACATCGGAAGATTCGTGATAAATGATGATGCACATTCGAGGTGTCCACATTTTTCTTTGTTTTGCAATTCATTTTTTCATATTTTTCTGAATGTATGAAGCAGAAAAAACACATTTTTCTACCTCTTGCAGTGTAAAGGAGGTAAGTGCTTGTTCTATAGCGGATTTTTGTAGCGGTAGTCAGCTGCCGTCATTTATTTCTGGGCCAGCCTGTCATATACAGGCCGGCCCTTGTTTTAAGGAGACTTTTATGCCTAAGAAAAAATTTTCCCCGTCTGGCGGCGCACGGGAAGAAAAGCGCCGTTTCCGCTGGCTTCTGTATCAAAAGCCGAAAGCCTATCCCAGCCGGCCCATTTCCAATAAAAAGGACATGCTCAAACCGATTCGTCGTTCTTGAACGGTGAGCAGTCTTTTTATAAAACCATCAACATCAAAACAATAAAATTTCAGGAGGTCTTACCATGAGAAACTTTACCACCCGTATCCAGAACAAGGCGAATGCACTGGCCCTTCGTGCCCGTATGGCGCTTTCCAACCAGCGCGGTGATTTTTACATTTCGGACGCTGTTAAGATCATCATCGCCGTGGTGCTGGGCGCCCTTCTTCTGGCGGCCCTGACCCTCATTTTCAACGACACGGTGATTCCGCGTATCACCAGCGAGATCGAGGGCCTGTTTGGCTAAAATCACCGGCGGGGATCGGTCTGTGGACTTCCACAGCCGGTCCCCGCTTTTTTAGTTTTTGAAATATAGGATAACGGAGGTACAGGATGAACATTTCCTGCAAAATTTATTCTTTCCTGCGGGCTGTTCGCGGCAACTGGCGCAACGCTATCTTTGTAAGCTGCGATTGCGGCCACTGCATGTGCGGCCGGACAACGCCCTGTTCCGGTTTTCTTCTGGCTGTGGATGAGTGCGGACAGGTTATGCTGCTTTCTGCCGAGGACATCCAAAGACTATCCGGAGAAACTGTAGATTCGTCTGAGTGCATTGCCATTTTGTCCCGGCGCGCCTTTGACGCCGCCTTTTCCAAGTACATCGAATGGCACACACCGGAGCCTTCCGCCTGTGCGCTCAGACAACTTTCTCTGGACCCGGGCTGCAATTAACACTGTTTTTTCACACTGAAAGACGCCTTTGCGCCGTCATCTATACGCATTTGGAGGTGATGATTTTTATGACGAAGCAAAAACATATCAAATGCCCTTATTGCCATGCTAACGCCTCTCTTCGCCCCGCCAGCACAGTCTATGGCTGTAACCGCCGTTCCCAGGGCAAATATATCTATCTCTGTGATCGCTGGCCGGCTTGTGATGCCTATGTGAGTGCCCATGACCGGACACACCGGCCTATGGGGACTCTGGCAAATGGGGATCTCCGGCACAAACGAATCCTGGCTCACCGGGCGCTGGAGCATCTGCAGCAGAGCCGGCACATGGAAAAATGGGAGGTCTACATCTGGCTCCAGGCCAAACTGGGACTAAATGACCAGCAGGCACATATTGGCATGTTTTCTGACGGGATGTGCGATGAGGTAATTCGCCTCTGTTACAAAGCCGCTGCTCCTTTGGGCAATCTGCATTCGGCCGCTTAAAGGGGGGGGAAACGATGACCAGTTTAACAGAACAGCAGCAGGAACTTGTTGCCCGGAATCTTTTTATCGTACATTGGGTCATTTGTGACTACATCCATGTTAATCCGACTATTTGCGGTATGGAATATGGAGACCTGTTCCAAGAGGGGTGCCTTTGGCTCTGTAAAGCCGCATCTACTTATAAGAATGACGGACGGGCCCAGTTTTCTACCTACGCCAAAACGGTCGTTAAAAACGGGCTTCTGTCCTATTGCCGGGCGATCTGCAACAGGAAGAAAAAATTCAGCAGGCTTATTATTGGAGAACATGGAGAACTGGCTGCAGACGGAGAGGCCCTGGAGTCCCGGCCCGACGCCTTTGACACCCAAGTATCTCTGATAGAAACTCTGTCATTGCTGGATGCCTGTAAAAAAGATTACGATGGTGTAACCCGGCTTGGCATTGAGGCGCTTGCCCTCAAACTTCAAGGGATGCGGGTCACAGACATCGCGGAGCTTTATCAGGTGCCGCCCTCCCATGTGGGGGCATGGATCTCGCGTTCCACCGCAAAACTGCGCAGAGACTCCAAGTTCCTGAAAAGCCTGCTCTGAATTTGTTGAAAACCGCGGCCTTTCCGCAGTAAAGGATATATAAAAGAAGGAGGTACTGATGAATGGAACAGAAAACCCTATATACTGCAATCGGCCGTCTGGACCTGGAAACGAATGGCTGTGGCCGGTCCTGCCCGGTCATCCGCCTGAGCGGGCAAACTTACATGGTGGATATGCAGGAAATGGTCGTTTGGGCCGCCCTAAACTGGCGAATTTCTAAACGAGAGGATATTTCCCTCCAGTGTGACAAGCTGGTGTCCTCTCTGGGAGATTGTATTTCCCGCTCTTGGGATGCCTGCGTAAATCGGCTGCTCACCCGAGGTCTGCTGGTATCTGGCTGCGGTGAAACGGAATACGATGCTCTGTATGATTTGTTGAGTTCTCTCGGCGTTATTCCAGCCAGCGGATCAATGCTGATGAGGAGCATCTCATTTGTCAAACTGGTGGCAGGCCGCCGAGTCCCTATTCAACAGGCGCTAAAATTATTCCAAAAAGACCGGCGTACCGACTATGAGACCCGTGTTATGAGGCTGGCCCAGCAAGCTCTGCTGTCCACCGCTGAGATCATCAAGTGCGTAGAGCAGGATGTTGCCTATCTTCCCAATGAGCAGTTCTTGATGGAGGCCGTGTACGGCGACGACGAAACCACCTGCTATAATATCGCCGGCATAATGAAAAACAGCCGGAGCAGTCAGGCAGTAACGCTGGCCGTTGCCAACCTCTACCTGCGCCAGCAAATCATTTTTGAGAGGATTACCACATGAAGAATCAATGGAACCAATTCCCGTTCGTGCTGCGGCGAAAGATTTTGTTGACCTTTTTGGCTGGGCTCGCAAGCATTGCCCTCAGCCTAATCATCTTCATTATTACCACAGACCATATCCTGCTGGTACTGGGCAGCATAATCTTTCTTGCCTCTCTGGTACTGGTTAGGAGCTTATGGAGCACCACCGCCCGGGGCCAGTATGAGATCGTAGAAGGCGTCTGCTCCAGCGTTATCTCTCCTGTGATAAGGCGGTATCGCAAAATCCAACTGATAGATGGACAAGGCGCGGAGCGCACTTTACTGTTAAGTAAGTCCGCCAAGTTTCAGATTGGCGCCCGGTATCGTTTCTACTTTCAAACCGGCAGCCGCCCTGTGGTCGGGAATGACTATTTGGACGCGGCTCTCTCCACCAACAGCTTCCTGGGATATGAGGCCCTTGGTGAGCCGGCTGTCCCAGAGGAACAGGCTAAGGAGAACGGCTAAACCTACGGCAAAATAGGAAAGAGATACGGTGCAGGCTCCACAACCACAGCATCGTATCTCTTTTTCTTACTCTTCTATCCGCTATTTTTACAAAGTCTGATTTTGCTGCAGAAAAACGGAGGATTTTCCCTATTTAATAGGTAGAATCTAAAAAGGAGGTCTACCCCCATGTACAAGCCACACACGATTGAGCAATACAAAATCCAACAGTTTCTGGATCATACCTTTGCTATGGAGCACTTTCTGGTCTCTCCATTATCCCGCTCCGCACTCATGCTGGAGGACAGATGCGGTGAGCGGATTGCCTTTTCCTTCTCAGACAACGAAGTGCGTGAAATCCCGATCCCTTCTGCGCCATCCCCGGACAAGGTGAAATCGTTCATCCGCAGCTTTCGGGCGCTTGGAGCTAAACCGCATCTGCGCACCTTTGAAGATGTTACCCGCTGGTGGCTGAATCACCCAAATCCGCTGACCTACCAACAGGCTCTCGGCCTGCCGGATGAACTTTACCGCCGTTTTCTTTCCTCCACCCCGATTGAAGACGAAGACGCCCAGCGTCTGGCCGCATCAGGGCTTGTTTCGGAAGATGCTTACCAGGACATTCAGCTCTGGTATCTCAACGGCAACACTGCTAACTGCTGGCTCGGCCCCCTCGGTATAGATGGAACAGGCAATCTCTATGCGCTGACCTTCAACTATGGTACACCCCGGGCCAAGGAACTGAAATTCTACCTGTTGGATGATTACTACCGCCACATGAACCACATATTGTAACTCGCCGGGCCCAAATATCTATATATAGTATTATATCACTTGACAAATACAAGATATGGTGTTAAACTTAATTTGTAATTGATTTTTGTGCGTTCCCCATGTGGGATACAGATGAAACATCTGTACCGCAAGGCCAAAAGCCCTGCATTGCACACGCAGTTAAGTTTGTATGCTGTATCAAGTGTCAGTGGTATTGCCACGCCCTTTTCGGGTTGGTATCCGCTGGCACTTTTTATATATAGATAGTAACGCCGATGGCGAAGAAAGGAGTGTTATGGCACAAATCTATGTATTTGGCCGAGTCATGCACGAGCTTACTCCCAAAGAGAGCCAGTCAAAGCAGCCGTATGTTTGTTTTGATTTGATGGAACGCTCCGGAGGTGAACATCCGAACTTCTATCAAGTATGGGCCCGCGGCGACCAGGTTGCCCGGCTCACACGGCTCAAGGTCAAAAAGGGAAGTATGATCTGGCTCACTGGATCGCAGAAACTGGTGGATGTACGGCAAAAGGACGGGGCCACAGTCAAAAAGTTGAAAGTATGGCTGACGGACTTTGGCTTTCTTCCTGGGCAATCTTCCAGAGCAAAAGCGGAACATGAGCAGCATGACTCTGACGCGGCGGCAACCGCTCCAGCCCCCTCCGAGGTAATGGACGGCGACCGCGAATCCCTGCCGGAATAAAATCCGGCACTGCAAGAGGGACCGTATCAAGTTTTCAGAATGAACTGAAGCTTGGTGCGGTCCCTTTTTTTGTTTTCAAGCAAAACTTAAAAGGAAGGACGGTAACAACATGAGTAACGACAAAGGACTTTTGAGCGGCAGCATCACAATCCTGATCGGTGCTGTCATCGCCATCATGGCTTTGGTACGCGGACCCTGGCAAGCGTGGCTTCTGATAGGGGTATTTACCCTCTGGGGGCTTTGGGTCGTGCTGATCCTCCTGCTCCCCTATATGCAGCAGGCCAAGCGCCGCCGTCAGCGTCAGCAGAGGGAACGCCAGCTCCATGCCGAGGGTATCGCGCAGAACACCTTTACGGTGCCGGAGCTTGAAGGGCCTGTACCAGACGATCTGCTGCTCCGCTATGCCAACCACCGGATTTTGACTTATCTGCGTTCCTCTTTTCCCAATGCCTGCTTTGAGTGGTGTGAAAAGAGACCGGCGGATTTGATCCGCAGCAACGGCACAGGGCGTATCCGCCTTTACAATGTGGAGGCGTTCGACCATGCGGACATCACCTTCGGCAAGGATGCGACGATCCGCTGTGACCTGCTCAAAATCGTCCCTCTGTCCAAAGCAGGGACAGAGCAGGAAGATCAGGCCGACATCCCACCCAACAAGCAGCCCATCGACCCGCGTATCTGGTACGAGAATAACGGGCGCACAGTCATGGAGACTCTGATTGCCGACCTGAACTCACGCGGCCACAGCAAACTCACACTGAAAGAGAACGGGGACATCTGCATCCTGCAGGGTGAAGAGCTTGTCCCGCAGGAACATCTTTCCAACTTTCCGGCAAAGGTCTACTGGCCTCGTCTGGTGGAAGTGTTTGAGAGCAACGGTCTGGCTGCTGAAACAACAGCGCAGGGCATCCAGGTCTCCTGGTGACCGCCATCGTCATGAGAAGGGAGTGAAATAACATGAAATCAGGGATCAGTCTTGTGGAAATGGCACAGGAAATCCAGCGGCAGAACGATTTGAAGGCCGATTATATGCTGGACACCCGGAGTCTCCGGTTGGAGCCTTTTGGTGGCGGGCTGTATCTCAACGCTTACGACCAATCCGGTGATTATGCCGTGGAGCCGCTGGAGGTCAACGCCATCGCACACAGGCAGATCGGAACGCACCTCAAGATCCCGGCAGCCTATTATGACAAGATGCTGGAGGAATATCCCGAACTGCTGGCGCAGAATGTGAATGCCTGGTTCCAGCGGGAGCCGGCTGTGCGGATGGTTCGCACCATAGACGGCACAGCGCGGGCGTTTCTCAGCAACCGCTACCGGCGCATCGACAACCTCGATATTGCCGGGATTGTCCTTCCTGTCCTTCAGGAGATGGAAGGGATGCACTTCGAGAGCTGCCAGCTCACCGACAGCCGTATGTACATCAAGGTCGTCAATACCCGTTTGGAGGCAGAGGTCGTACCCGGTGACATTGTGCAGTCCGGTATTATTATCAGCAACAGCGAGGTAGGCCTGGGCTCGGTGAGCATCCAGCCGCTGGTTTATCGTCTGGTGTGCAGCAACGGTATGGTGGTAAACGACGCCCAGACGCGCCGCAACCATGTAGGCCGTGTCAATGAGGCTTCGGAGAACTACCAGCTGTATTCGGAAAAGACGCTGGAGGCCGATGACAAAGCCTTCGCCATGAAGATCCAGGACACGGTGCGGGCCGTAGTAGACGAGGTGCGCTTTACCCGTGTGGTCAACATGATGCGGGAAGCCAAGGACGCCCCCATGAATACTGCCGCTGTCCCTGGCATTGTGAAGCTCGTAAGCAAGGATTTTCACATCACGGACGATGAAAGCTCCGGTGTGCTGCAGCGGTTGATTGAAGGCAACGATCTGACCTTATATGGTCTGTCCAACGCCGTAACGCGCCACAGCCAGGATGTTAAGGACTATGACCGGGCAACCGCGCTGGAAGGCATCGGCTACAACATTCTCTCCATGCCGGCACGGCAGTGGAGCCGAATTAACCAGATGGCCGCTTAAATGGCTGCCATCCATCAAAAAATTAACAGGAGGAATGAACTATGTACGAACAGAACACTTCTATGGTGGCCGCAAACGAGCAGAACAAATTCTTGCTTCCGGCGATGGTGGAGGGCGACTTCAGCCGCGATGAGATCGCAGAAGATGCGGATGGGCTTCAGATGATGAGCTTCCAGCGGGTGAAAATTCCCGCCGGCGGCGCCCTGCAGTTTGAAGTTCCCACGGAAGATCCCGACAATCCGGATTATACCCGGGCGCTGGAGGGCATCATCCTCTACAACCACTCTGCCTATACTCTGTGGCCGGAAGGCAGCGAGTATGACGAAGACACCAAACCGCTCTGCTCCTCTGTGGATGGCAAAACAGGGATCGGCGTACCGGGAGGTGCGTGTGCTACCTGCCCCATGAATGCGTATGGATCGGCCAAGGATGGCGGCCGCGGCAAGGCGTGCAAGAATATGAGGCATCTCTATCTGCTGCGCAGTGGTGAATATATGCCTCTGCTGGTCTCCCTGCCGCCCACCAGCATCAGGCCGTTCAAGGAGTTCCTGAACAGGGCTTTTGTCTATCGCCAGCGTGCCACCTATGGCAGTCTGGTCCAGATCGGCCTCAAGAAAGATAGCAACGGCAGCAATGATTACAGCGTTGCAACTTTCCGCCTTTTGCGTGATTTCCAGGGGGAAGAGCTGGCCCAGATCCGCGCCTATGCCAATGTCTTCAAGGAGCAAATCAAAACTATCAACATTCAGCGGGCGCTGATCAATGAGGAACAGCGGGCCAACGATTGCGACTATGAGATCCCGGAATCTGCCACTGCGGCCCCGGCCTCGGATGGAAGCTATGTGGTCGGCGAGATCAACGGCGACTATGAACAGTTGCCGGCGTAACTGTTTTTGTTGCGGCAATGCCGCATGATACATCATCAAGGGACACCTCCGGCGCAAGTCGGAGGTATCCCTTTTTTATTTAGAACGGAGGAAAATTTATGTTGTGTGAAGTACCGTTGACAAAGGAGCAGCAGGATTTTGCCGCTGAACATCATGGCCTGGTCTATAAATTTCTCAATGACAACCATCTTCCAGAGGATGAGTTCTATGATGTGGTTATCTTTGGTTACTTAAAGGCTGTCCAAGACTATTTTTCAAGGGAAATGTTGCGACAATATTCTTTTTCGACGATTGCTTGGAAAATAATGTATCGCAATCTGTCGAACTATTATCTAAGTCAAACACGCTGCAAGCGTAATGCAGAAGTCATCAGCATCCATCTGGGCCTATACCCGGATGGCGTTCCGCTGGAAGAGGTGCTGCCGGGTCAGGACCGTCTCATGCAGGAATTTGAAATGCAGCAGATGCTCCATGATCTGGCTTCCCATGTTTCTGAACAACAGATGAAAATTGTCCGCATGAAGGGTTACGGCTATGGAATCAGGGAGATTTCCAGCCACGAAAAAATACCGATGAAGCGCATCCAGGAACTTCTTGAGGAGGTCCATACTGTGTTTTTGAGGTTATGCCGCGAGTAGCCCTCTATCTACCACAAACAGAATGGAGGTCGAAGTATATGACGAAATCAAAAAAATCTATTGTGATGCGCGGAGCACTTCTGCGTCCGCTGGTGATTGGACAGGGCGCACTTCTTCATGCAGGTGGTAAGATCTATCATACCTCCCGTGTGGTAGCCATCCACGATCAGTCGGATGATATGGTCCGCTTTGAAACGCTCAACTCCAATTACTGCCTCTCAATGGCCCCTTTTCCGCTGGCGGCCTGCAACCCGCTCCCGATGGTGAGTCTGGCCGCGTGCGCGTAAAGCGGTTGTAAGAAGATACCGGGACAACAGAGCTTGTCCTATATGTTTTGGGCCGTGACGGATTTCCCGCCACGGCCCTTTTTTCGGAGGATTGTCATGGATGATCAAAAAACAATAGTAGTGTCCGTTCATGCCAAAGACTGTGTGGACTACCAGTGCCGCAGGTGTGGACAATGCTGCCGTCATATCAAGGATAGTTTGATGGTGGAGAGCCTGGATGCCTACCGGTTGGCAAACTATTTGCGTGGCTGTGATCCCAACATCTGCACTATAGACGATGTGTTGACCCGATACTGCGAGCCTATGCCGCTGACCCAAGAGTGCTTTCCCATCTTCATGCTGAAAACCACGGGGCCGGACGATTCCTGTATTTTCCTGAAGGATGGATTATGCAGCATCTACGAGGCACGCCCACGGACCTGCCGGCTCTATCCTTTTTCTGTAGGACCCGGCGAGCGGGGCCGTGATTTTGAATACTGCCTCTGCTTTGACCGCAATCAGCAGTATCATTTCAACGGCGGAAAGGTTTCCGTCAAAGACTGGTTTTATCGCAATTTCCCCAGAGTGGAGAAAGAGTATTTGAAACAGGAATATGCCGCTATCACGGAAATCGGTAAGCGGATGCGCTCGATCTCTCCGGAACTATGCAAACAGATGACCTTCCAAGTGCTGTTTTACCGATATTATAACTTCGATTTGGATCAGCCGTTCCTTGAGCAATACAAGCAGAATACCCGCCTGCTGTTAGAAAAGCTTCGGCAATTCGAGTTGGAAAGGTAGGGTGCTGTGATGATGTATGCCTTGGAGCGCCTGACCCGTCAAGGGCCAGAGCCTCAGTGGAAGCAATATGCTGTTTGTGCGAATAAAGACCTTTTAGAACGGATTTGCCACAGTCAGTCCCGCCCGGAAGAATGGCGTGTCAGGCTATCTGTACAGCGGATGAAAAAGGAGGCCGCATAATATGAAAAACCACTATCAGGAGTTACGGGATCGCCAGCAGGAAGAGGTCAACGCCTTTCCCATGTTTTTTGCGTTCGATCAACGGCAGTTCGCAGAGGGAATGCGCCGGCTCGGCCTGCGCCCTTCCGACATGAATCAGGTGTATGCTATCGCTGGCACCGGTGGATTTTACCGCAAAAGCGATGCGCCGAAGCTGCATGAAATGTTTGCCCGGCACCGCAAGGAGCTTGAGGAGGCCATTGCCGCTGATAAAGCTGGAGACAATTTCATTTATGAAATGTTCTTGACTGAACTTTCCAACCACGAATACGGCTATACCGGCGATGTTCAAGACACGCTTGATGCCCTGGGTATCACTCCCCAATACATGGAGGCCATGCCTCAGCTGAAAGCTGGTTTGGACTTGGCCTGCCAAAAAGTAATGCAGAATGACTGTTTTTAAGGAGGTCATGTGATGGAGCAGCAACACTATTTCCCACCGCTTCATGGCGCTGTGGATTGTGAAAAATGCGAGGTGCGGGATTGCTGGTGCCGGGGAAAATTCCAACGGAATCGGCGCGATATGCCCCACACATCTGGAAGGTGCCCCAGGCTGCCTGATCTCTGCGGTTTTGTAGAAAAGGAAGAACGCGAGCTGTATAAAGCGACTTTTATGCTCGTTCATGTAGAGTATGGCGTCGGCGGTCTGCATTTGACGCTCACGATTCCCGGTCACAAAAGAAATCGGAAGGTCTACCAGACCAAAAGCGGGTACTGGTACTGCAACCTGACCAGCGAGAAGGGGTGTCCAGAACGGCAGGTGTTGAATTTGGAGGGCTACCAGTCCAAAGAAGATATTCTGCGGCACATGAAAAGCCTTCGGACCGACTACTGCATTCTTCGCTGCAGTATGGAAGGTTTCACTGTCTAAACTGTACCAAACCACATAAATGGAGGATACCCATGAGTAAGCTGACCAAAAGAGAAATTCAGCTCCACGATCAGGCGGTTTGTCTCCTGCAGAAAGAACACCTTTCCCACGAAGATAAGCTTTTTATCTTTGAAAATTTCCGGGAAGACGCGGAGCACATCAATAGCAAGTCCGGTGCATTTTTTACTCCTTTTGGACTTGCCAACGATTTTACTCTCCAGATTCCGTGCCTATACGGAAAGACGATCAGAATTATCGACCTGTGTGCTGGAATCGGCGTACTGAGCTATGCGGCACAGCTGGAATGCAGTGACCGCAGCCGCTGCTATGCCGATATTACCTGTGTAGAACTGAATCCGCACTATGTTGAGGTTGGTAAAAAAGTTGTGCCAGAGGCCACATGGATATGCGCGGATGTTCTTGATCCCTTTCTGCCTGACCTCTTGGGCCAATTTGACTTCGCGATTGCAAATCCGCCGTTTGGCCGAATTGCAAACAATTACCGCAAAAGCTACATGAGCGGCGAATTTGAATACATGGTAATAGAGGCGGCCTCCCGTATTGCAAAGGAAGGTGCGTTCATAATACCGCAAATGAGCGCGCCATTCGTATATAGCGGAACGGAAGACCATCGCTGGCTTCAGGAAGGGCGTGCCAGAACATTTGAAAAAAGGACCGGGATTTTATTGGAGTTTAACCAAGGGATCGACACGGCCTACTATAAAAATGACTGGCATTGCACCGCGCCAATATGCGAAATCGTATGTTGTGACTTTGCAGGGACAGATACCTCTGCCGCCTAAAGGAGCAGGCGGTTTGTCCTCATGAACAACCAAGAAGCCGGTCCCTGTTCTGGGGCCTCACATAAACCGCTACAGGCCCGAAGGCACTGGCGGTTTTTCTCTATATGGAGGTGACGAATTTTGAATTTGCACGAAACGGAATATGGCCGCAGATTTTTTAATTCCCAGCTGCCTAATCTTATCAAGGCTCTGGAACGAATCGCCGAAAGTCTGTCTGCGCCCAAGCAGTCCTTATCAGCCGATTTTGTCGCTGACCCTGATTTTCTTCATGATCTCTACTATGGAGATTATGAGCCGAGCGTGTTCAAAACACAAAGCGAGCACCAGAAGCAGCTTAACCATAATGCTTCAATGGCAGAGGAACTCCTGCGCCAGAAAATGGGCAATTCCCCGGAAGCCATGGCCGCCTTTGAAGCGTACCAGCTTGCCGCCGGTGAGTGCAGCAGCATTGTGGCCGAGCAGGCTTTTGAGTCCGGTTTTCAGACCGCAGTACAAATGCTGGTAGCCGGGCTTATACCGCCTGAAAACAAATTTGCCGCTGAAGTTCCCCTTACCACGCAAGAGCTCCGGAAGATGGACGGGGAACAAGTATTTTGTCTTGATATGAATGAGGAAGTCAGGGTTGTGGCCCGCAAAAAAGGATTCATTCAAGTCACCAACGACAAAGAGATCCATCGCATAACAGGCTTGACCTTATACCGGCATCGGCCAAGTTGGTGCCAATAAAATTTTAAGAAATGCAATGGAGGACACAATATGAAACTTTCTGAAGACGAAGCAAAGAGATTTCTTGAGCGTCTTTGCCCTCTGCAGGAGACGGAACAGCAGCTTCTCTGCCCGCGGTGCGGCCGCAACGAATTATACTCCGGGCTGTATTTTTTCCTGAACAGTTTGAGCAGATACGCTCATGTATATATCTGCGAAAAGTGCTGGATGGATGAGGCTCTGCGGGAAATAGACGGCAATCCAGTTTCCCTGACCAGCTGGAACGCAGTTCTTCCTTTTGTTTTGAGAGGCGAGATTCCTCCATCGGACAGCCCCTGCCAAGACACCAATGCGTCTGCTGGCCCCATGCAAACCGGAGAGATTCACAATAGCAGTCAGACTGTGTAAAACAAGATCTGACCAGTCGTGAAATTATGAGGCATTGAAAATTATGAAATATGGGGACTATCATCTGCCCAGTGGAGTAGACTTCTCTTCCATCACCTACGAGGATATTCGCTGGCAATATGGCGTATTCCGCTGTAACAGCACGGGCTCTGGCCGGGATAAAAGGCGTTTTCCGTGGGACGGTGTAAAAACCAATCTTGGAGAAATTGAAGAAAAGGACTGGTGCAGGCTGGCGGAGGCTGTCATCGAACGCGATGGGGAGACACATCTGCTAAAGCATCTGATCCAATGGTGCAGCGAACACAATTATATCGGGGCATCAGCCGCTGAACTGCGAAAAGAAGCCCTTCAGCTACACATTGACCGGGTTTTCGACAATCCGCAATGGGGCGGCTACCTTCCTTTCAATAAGAGATACCGTCCAGAAGTCTGGCAAGCCGCTCATATCGTATATGTGCGGAACGAATGCTGCCATAAGATTTCCCCCGTTACACAAGAGCAGATCGACCATGCATACAACGGGACAATCCCCTGCCCACACTGCGGAAGATGGAGTGAATTCATCGTTTTGGGAATCCGGCTTCAGCCGGAGCCACTGGTTCCCTGCTTGAATTGTGATTGTCATGATCCTGATATGGGCTGTACCATGCCCAGCATTGATAAAAGTTACGCTTGCCCTTTGGTAAGCTGTGATGATGAGCAAACGGAGGTGCTGGATGAGTAGGTATCTGAAGCCGCGGGATCACGGCTATTTGATGGAGGCAGCAGCCTGTGTGAAGGTGCTTGGCGATCTGCAGCGCATCGAGGCAAAATTTGCCCGTGCGGTGGAGAGAGAAAGCGCCGCCCGGCAGGCTGAATTTGAGAAAGTGATGCAATACCACAGCGAGCGGGAACTCCAGGATGACTTCGGATGGGGTTTCATCACCGAGGCTCAATACGACCGGTACCGGCTTCTTTTTCAACAGGGGCAGGCTGCCATGGAGCAGCTGCCGCCGACAAAGAGCGAACTGGCTCTGCGCCTGGTGCGCCGCATCATGGCGGATATTGACGCAGATCGCCGGGAGTGGGAGTTTTCTGCACTCTCCCCGGAAGATCAACGAGCGGAACGGGCGCGGGCCGAGCAGTCGCAGAAAGAGTGGAAGCGAAAAGTCGCGGAGCTGAAACGGAAGCGCGGTATCATCGAGGCCGGCGAGGACATGGAGGAAGGGTGATCACCATTTCGCGTACAGTCTATCAAGGAGGATATGGATGATGAAAATCTTCAAAAGCCAAAAGCCTGCAGTTTGCGGTACTGCCAAGCGGCCCATCCGCCGTTGGCTGCTGCCGCCTAAAAAGCAGCAGGCATATCGCTTTTATTCCACTGCTCATTTTCATGTTTACGAGCGGTGCCGTCATTTTCGACGCGGATAATAAAGGCACATTTATTGATGAATCAAGGGGACTTGCTTTTTCCCCTTCAAGGGAGGAATGGACTATGATTTATAAGAAACCGGGTGAGAAATTCTCACATGAGAACATCACCTACACAGTAGGCAGCCGCGTCCTCGCCAATGAAGCGAGTGAGTACAGCGGGCTCTTCGGGCGCATCCTTGAAATTCGCACGGATGATGACCGGGAAACTGAAAATGATACGCCGGACATCTATTGTAAATTTGACCCGCCGTGCCTTTCCGCTGCCCGCCGCGCACTGGAGCAGACTTTTTCTGAACTCTATGGTGCGCCAAAGCGTGTGGAGGATTTAGGGCTGGAACTGGTCATCATGGCGCCTGAAATGTTGACGCCTCTGGCCGTTCCCGAGCAAGCGTATCCCCAAGGTACGCTTTATGTCGTCGTCTCGCACTGGGCCACTGACGGGGAATTTGGCTCTTATGAGGCTCCGTTCACTAATTTAATGGATGCCCAGCGGCAATTTCATGACGATCTGAAAAACGAACTGGAGAGCGGCTGCATTGAGAAATGGCGTGAAAAGAGTCAGTTTGCAGAGGAAGAAACCGCAGAAAGCTATGAGTGCTATCTGGATGGAGAATACTGCGAAAACCACTTTTACCTCTCCATTGAAAAACGGCCTCTGCCGCTGGCTCCTGAATTTATACGCACCGTGGCGGCAGCCTATGAAGATGAGTGCGCACGGGAGGATTTTCTTGATAAAGCTCAAGCTTTGCCGGAGTATCTGGCTCTGACAGAAGATCAGAAAAAACAACTGCTGCACAATGCGGACATCAAGGGGCGCATCAGCCACTACCTGGATCTCTGCGATACCTATTGGGAGTGTTACTGGGATGCAGTATCCAAGGCCGCACAGGATATTTTACAGGATGATCAGCAGGCATCCTCACAAAAATAGGACGCTGGTGATTTCTGTTGTGAAATGGAGGAAAAAACTATGGACGAAAAAGAATTACGCAAGGCACTTGAAATTCATTTGGATACCCTTCGGAGAAATCTGGAAGTCGTATCGCTGGAAGTGCTGAAAACAAAGTACCAAAAACCTTATGAAGAACTGCGGGGGCAAATCTGCAAAGCGGCCACCGAATACACCCGTCATGTAGCTCTATGTGATATTCGTATCCGGCGCAGCCTGTTTGACGAGGCCAAAACCTACATTGATGCAGCGATTCAGCAAACACAGTGCCTGAAAAAGATTTCCGAGGCTGCTTTTCAGCGGCAGGATATGGACGAAATTGCGGCCCTGGCTCATACCTTACGAGAGGAAATTGAAAAATCTCTTCACTATTTCTATCTCGATCATATGTGCCTGCTCGTTACCCGCGAGTGCATCGACGATCCCAATAAGGTCCCGGAGATTTACAACAAGGCAACTTCTTGTGTTTGGCGCGATGGTACGTGGCTGTTAATGGAAGATACCGAAACGGCCATTTTACTTTCCGCTCCCATCATCAACGAGCTGCCTCCCGCAGAAGCTGCCGCATAGATGATACAGCACTCCCTCAAAGACGATTGGTTCCCGTGGCCTTCTTCAATTAAACATCCTACTCGTTGCATTTGCACATGATATGTAGTATAATTGTAGTGCAAGGAGGTCGATTATATGGATACCAATATGACATTTAGAATAGATAGTCAGGTCAAAGCGCAAATGGCCGCCATCTGCGAGCAGCTGGGCATATCCACATCCACCGCATTCAACATTTTTGCAAATGCCTTTGTCCGCAATAATGGAATGCCGTTTCCTTTAACTCTTAACACACCATCTGCGGAAATTTCAAGGGAGCAGATGTTGGCGGATACCGATGCGGTTTTAAGTTCTTTCGCTGATGACTATAAGAGGATGGCGGAATGATTTGGGTGACGGTTGAAGATGTTATCGCCGTCCATAGCAGGATCATCAAAGCTTCAGGTGGTTTGGACGGTATTCGGGACCGAAATAGTCTGGAAGCCGCAGTCAATGCTCCGTTGCAAACCTTTGCCGGTTTTGATCTTTTTGAAACGGACCTTGCGAAAATAGCCAGAATAGGGTTTGGACTGGCCTCCAATCATGCCTTTCTTGATGGTAACAAACGGATTGGCGCAATGATGACGCAGTTGCTGCTGAAATGGAACGGCTATGTTCTTGAACTGAAGCCCGGTGAACTTGCGGATATGTTTATCTCTATTGCAAATGGCAGTGCGGGAGAACACGAGCTGCAAGCATGGATCATTCAGCACCTAAAAGATTTTTCTGATTGATCTGCCAGTATTGTATCATTGATACTTTCAATGTTGCTCCACAGAAATAAAACTTTACACTTTTTCTTATTTGACAAACGCCTTGCTATTTGGCAAGGGACACTATCACAAAGGGATCGACAAGCAGCGCATTTGCTGTTTGCCGGTCCCTTGTTTTTTAAGGAGGTTACCCTGATGAAACAAGAACAACAGGTGCATATTCAAAAATCCAAAGACGCCCTCTCCTACTATCGCCAAATGCAGAGATTATATGCTGCCAGCTGCGGCGGCTATCTCGGCATCCGCGAATGCGACGATACCTACAACGACTGGAACCGCAAAATCATCAATGCCTACCGGGAACGCTATGGTGCCGCCTATTTAGGCCGTATCAACTACAGTGGGAACCAGAGACAGCGGATTGCTGATGGTACTGAAAGCGTCTTTGAAGCCTATACCGGGCAGCCGCTCTATAACTTTTGCTGTGATTTCTGTGTATCAGTTCCAGACCGTACACTGGAAGAATTGATTCGGCGCTGGAATAATGCGGATATTCCCTTATCTGAAAAGAAGGTTGATACCATCATGGACCGTATTCAGACCTTATGCGGCCAGACTTTCATCTGGTATTAACAGAAAGGGCGGTAACCGATGAACTATATCATCTATGGGAAGAAAATTGGAGACCGCTGTTATGGCGCTATAAATTTGCATGAAGGAAAAGTTGGAGTCGGCCTGGTTTATGCTACTCTGATTCCGGATTGTGGCCGCGCCAAGATGTATGCTGACAAGCTGGCTGAGATGGTGCCCGGTTTTATCTTCCAAGTTCGCGGCGCCGGCACTCGCAAGGTCTACTATGAAAAGGCCGGCAAGCCGGAGGAACCGGTATGAGCGCCGGGGCGTCTTCTTTTCTTCTCTGGCTCCGGGAGGTCGTTCAGCCACAAGCAGACCCCCGTTCCGGGAATGCCGCGGCGCTGGATGATTTCTCGCCGGATGGAATGCGGGAATATTGCTATCCCAAGGAGTTTACGGTGTCCGGCGATGCCTATATGTGGTCGGTTTCAAGCGCCCACACAAAAGGGCGGCATCTCTGCACCCACTACGAAATTTGGTTTTTCGGGCCAGCGTTTGGCTCTGGTCAGAGAATCGCCACCGGCAGTCCTACCAAAGCCAAAATACGGCGCGGTCTAAGAAAAATCTATGATTATTACTACGGAGGAAACTCGAATGAAAACGATCCAGCTCACTTTTCTGTTTGAAGACACAGGCTTCTGCAAGGATGTGTTCCAATCTGTAAACCAACCCTATTACTACTGCAACCGTGATACGGTTGATGGCACATGGTACACTTCTACCCCGGATGATTATCAAAATGATTGCCGCATCCGAAAGGATGTTATCATCGAGATCATCTCGGATGGGCAGGTGATTGCTCTTGATGGAAACGGGGACTTCGAGGGGAAAAAACCATTCATCCCCTTCTATACCTTTAGGGAACAACTGGCACAAGCGTTCTTGAATAAACACCCGGGGCTCCACAGTTATGAAGATATGAAACAAAAGCTTCTGTTCCTGCCGGGCGGAGAGCCTTACTCTGACCCGAGCAGCTGTCAGGATAACTGGATTTTTGCCCTTGATTTTGGGAATGAAACCGAACAGGTCCTGGAATCTGCCGACTGGATGGGCCGGGAGTATCACATTCTTGCCGTCCAGTACACGCACAAACCCACTGGCTTTGTATTTACAAATTATCGTTTTCGGGCGGCTGTTCTCCCACCGAGGGCTTCCAGCCATGATCTTTTGCTTTATGATTGGCACGAAGACCGTTGAAGGAGGATCGTTTGTGGGAGTATTGCTGATCCGAGAATTGAATGTTGATGGCTGCGGCGACTTTGCTGATGTACTGGTCCAAACTGACCAGCCGGTAACGCCAGAACAGATGAAAGAGCTGCACCACGAGCTGACACGCCTTAACAACGAACAGGAGTGCCCAGATACGGATGATGTGGTGGAAGAAGCCGTGAAAAACACTTTGGGCGAGACGGCCCGGTGTATCGGCTATGCCCTGCTGGAATATGGCGGGGCCGGCCGTCACTGCGATGAAAATTTTCATTGACTGCCTTCGCCGAGTTATCGACAAGCATTTACATCAAATCAAAAAGGAGAATCACCATGAATATATTGCATGACAAATCTTCTGTCAAAAGTTCCAGCGCAAAATGGATTGACCGGGGTTATGCCCGGGAAGATGTCCATTCGCTTAGACTCCAATATGTCTACACCCCGGAGCAGCGGGAGGCAAACCGTCAGATTTGCGATGACGGCCCTGACGAGGCGCACCGCAGGATCAAACAGGCAGCTGAGTCAAAAAACGCTGTGATGGCCTCTGTCATGGCGGCCATTGCCAGGGAGTTTATCTGCTATCAGTATGAAGCTGAAGATCCGGCGCCTTATGGAAGTTCCCGTTGGGAATTGTTTTTCTGGTGCAACGACTTCAGCAATACGCTTCACGGCTATGGATTGTCTGGGCGGGATTACTCCTATTTCACACTGTCCTTCAACTCTGCCCAAACAGTGGAACAGCGGGTAGCAGTCTGCGGGCGCGTCCTGCAGTTTTTAGAAACCCGCTTTCATTCAAACCCTAATCTTGAGGTTGCGGTGCAGTACACCACATGGTACGACAAAGGAAAGATTAAAGCGGACGCCAAAAAGATGCAGCATCTTCTGGATGGCCGCCAATATACCTACGCCTCCAAGGAAGGTAAGTTCATTGTGGAGAACGGGCAGCTTCTCTTCCACCCCAAGTATGCCAAAAAATATAACTACCGTGTGGACGATTCTGATATTCTCGCTGTATGCTGGGAACTGGATCTGACACCCAACATCAGTACAGTTCCAGCCCCAAAACCAATGCCGGCCATGGGTAGGCAAGGGCCGCTTACTTTCCCTTATGAAAAGTATGGCTCTGTCCATCCTATCCAGTTAAAGGTATCCGCCTATATGGACGGCAACCTGGCGATTGCCATGCACACATGGGAAAACGGCTATGCGGAGCCCTGGGCCTCTCTGACGGTCAATCTGGACGGGGAACGGGGGAAAGACTGCGCGTTCATCGATACCAATGGCGACGCCGATTTCCCGGTCTGGCTGATCCGCCACGGATTGGCTATTCCTACCGGGGCAACGCAGCGCAGTGGTTACTGTGAGTATCCAGAGTACCGCTTCCGGGCAGACCGCCTGCGTGAACTGGACCCGGAGGGGTACGCTGAATATCTATCATTGCAGGAAGGGAGGCGCAGCGCATGAAGTACAAGGAAGTCTATTTGGCGCTAAACCAACGCAAATTAGATGCTCCGGGCTTCCACTACTCTGATTACAGCGGGTGGCGGGCTGCCAATCAGTCTTATATGACCCGCCAGCGCCCGCTCTGGATTGTGGCAGAAGACCCGGCTGCTGGCAGACGGATGTGGATCTGCCACGACGGCTCTGCGTTGAGTGTCACCATCTGCAAAATGAATTCAGAAGGGCATAACTGTGGCGTCAGTCATCGCCTCCCCTGCAAAAACCGCACGGAACTGGCTGCAACTCTGCGAACTCTTTTTTCGATGAGCGAATCTGTTGCATAGATTGAACAATTTATGAAGCAGGGGGAAGACCTCGATATAATTTTGAACATAAATTCAAAGTCAGGAGACATTACCATGAAAATCAAATTATACCCCAAAGAATTACTGGAAGCCGCTTGGAAGCAAGACAAAAAGCTTTATGCTCATGGCGATGCAGCGGCCCCTCCCAAATGCCTGCGGTGTGGCTCTCCTCTGGCAGCCCACCTGATGGTCAATGCCCTCAGCCGCTATGCGGATGTGCAGATCTGTGAAGCCTGCGGCATGGATGAGGCCCTTCGGGATGCCGCCCATACGCCCCTGCCCCTTGCGGAGTGGGATGCCGTCAAGTCTGGACATCTGAAGAAAAGCGTAGCAAAGTCCACCTGTTATCTGGTGCAGACCTGCACTTTTTCAGAGGTGTTCAAGCACACCTACAAGCCTCCGATGCAGCTCATTGAACGCCCTGTCAGCGAGCTTGCCTATTCCCGTTCGGATTATGATGGATGCCGCTGGTGGACAACCTGGCACAATGAGAGCGGCCAAAAGACGCCGCCAGAGCTGGTAAAGGAGATCGATGAGTTTCAAAATGCCCTGTTCAAGTTGCCGGCCTTTAAGACACTGGAGACCATGAAACGCTTCTGCCAATATGCCGAGGCTACCAGTGATCCTACTGAATTTAACCTCTATTCTGAAACGGCACATTTGTACATCCGGATTCGGCTGATCACTCGGTTTCGGGATTACAACGCCTATATCTACTACTATGATAAGGCTGCCGCTGGAGAGGAGCAATAAAATTGCAATAAGCATTTTGCAGAGATTCTTTTCGGAGCGGTCTGGCAAAAAGGAAATTGTGGTAGGGTAAGTTTTACCGCAGTGTGGCCTCACCCGTAAAGGTGAGGCCCATAGGTTATATCGGAATAAGCGCACAGCAGCATCCAACTACTGCTGTGCGCTTATTTTTTCCCTCTTAGTACATCCTGCTTGAATCCACGGGAAAGGCCCCGAGATCAAAAGGTCTCGGAGCCTTTCTCATAAATTCAAATTCGGAACAGTTTGATGGCTCGCATCAATGTAATGCACTGCTCCTGGTATAGATCCTCATCCAGCCGGCCGTCAATTACAGAATACTTGAGCAGTAAGGGCCGATACATATTCAAAATATCGGTAATTGACTCCAGATCACCTTCCTTTGCCTGAAACAACAGTTGTTCAAATATCATGTTTTTCCACCCCCTCAATACTTTTTCTCAACTTTTGAACAGCACGGTAATAGACTGCGGCTGCACCTTTATAAGTCAGGCCCAGTCTTACACCAATCAAGTCAAAAGGGCATTTGTCCAAAACATGCGACAGGAACACATACCGCTCGCGTTCATTCAGCCGCTTGAGTGCATAGAAGAGCGCATTACTTTCAATCACATCCCATAGAGGAAGGTGCTCTGTAACCTCTTGTTCCAAAGTCTGTCCTGTGGTATAGGTTGTATCGGTCAGTATTTCACTGTTGCTGTATTGGTTGAGTGTATTCAGGTAATCGCGCCGTGTGCGTTTTACTGCCTGGATTAAGTAACCTGTAAATCTGATCTGCAGTTCTTCCTCTATTTGTCCATTATTTCGATACCGCATGGTCTTGTCCTCCAAATCGTTCAAGAATTTTTGGGAATCTTGAACATTTGGAGGGGACCGGCACCGAACTAATGGGCGTCTTCGTGTTCTATATAAAACAACACAGCCGACCACACACCACAAAGGTGAGCAATCGGCTGTGTGATACACATAAAGAAGTCCGTCACGACTTCCGACGCCCGCAGGAGGAGGCTTGTCACTTGTCTTGTGATGTTCCCGCCCTGTCCTCCGAAAAGGGCGGCAGAAGAACCATATTCGATAGTAAACTGTGTGTCGAAATGTAAGCAGATGGGCGACGAACCTTTTTATGTGCATGGGTTTCAAATTCTCCATGCGCATTTGGCTCCTTGCCATCTGAACCGCACTTTGCACACGAACCTGCATTGTCCATTAGGGTGGGCTGCAGGTCTGCCAATGATCCAGGTTCAGTAATTCGATTTTTTTGTAGAATTTTGTCGGGAATTAAAAGGAAAAGGCGGCCTCATTCATTTAAGAATAAGACCGCCTAACGCAACTTAAAATTCCCTCTGCTATTTCGATTTTTAGTTTTCATACACATTCCTCCCTTTCCTCTGAATGCAGCCTGTGCTGATTAGAGATTAAGTCCATTGTAGTTGGAAAATCTGACCAAATTCTGATTCAATCATTGTTTTTCCAGTTTTATTCCAGTTTTTTTCGACACAGTAAAAGAGTGCGGCACTCGTTGATCAGCGAGAGCCGCACTCCTTTACTTCTCAAAACGATAACCGTATCCATGCACGGTATGTATCGCATCGGTATTCAGCTTTTTCCGTATCTTGTAGATCCTGCTGGTAACGCTTTCGAGGCCAGAAGCAAAATCATTGGGCATCGCATATTGGTAAAGCTGCTCCCGGGTAAAGGTCCAGCCAGGGTGTAAGTCCAGATAATATAAGATGTTAAACTCCATCGTGGTCAATTCCACAACTTGTTCATTTACATAGACCCTGCGTTCATTTGGGTCAATACGCAAATTCCCGTATTGCAGCACGGCCATCCCGGTCACCAGCCTCACCTCCCGCGGCTATTTCTTTTTGCCCATACTCTGCTTCAGATGCTGAAAGCTATTCTCGCTGATTACATGCTCCATGCGGCAGGCATCCTGCTCGGCGGTCTTTGGCTCTACACCAGCATCCACCAGCAGACGGGTGAAAAAGCAGTGCTTCTCATAAGTGCGTTCCGCTACTTCACGCCCCACATCGGTCAGGTGCAGGGAAAAGTCCTCGTCCATTGTCAGGAAGCCGCCTTTTTTCAAAGTCGTCACCGCATGGCACACGCTGGGCTTGGAGACTCCCATGTGCTGGGCTACATCTACGGAGCGTACCATGCCTTTCTTTTTTTGGAGTATCAATATGGTTTCCAAGTAGTCCTCGCTCGACGCATGGAGTATTTTCATGAGCGCCTCCTCTATACAGTGATTTTCTGTTCTGCCTTCCACATGGCCGCATATTTACCGTCCTCGGCCAGCAGCTCCTCGCGGGTACCAGACTGCCACTACGAGTATCTGATCTGCGTTCTTGACGATAGATAGGGTATGAGCAATCATTACCACCGTTTTCTTCGCTTTCAACAGATTGACGATAGCCTGTTTAACGGCCAGTTCATTCTCGATGTCCAGGGATGCCGTGGCCTCATCCAGCAACAGGATAGGACTGTTTTTCAAAATAGCCCTGGCGATAGAGAGGCGTTGCCGCTCACCACCGGAGAGCAGGTTGCCGTTCTCGCCGGTGGGGTATCATAGCCCCTTTCCATCTTACGAATGAAGTCATCGCAGTTAGCTTCCCGGCAGGCGGACTCGATTTTCTCATCCGTGGCGTCCGGCCTGGCGTGGCGGATATTTTCCCGAATGGTGTCATCGAAAAGGAACACATCCTGACCCACCATAGAGAGCTGCTCCAGTACCCGTTCCGCTACACTTGGTTAATGAATTTGCCCCGATAGCAATTGTGCCGCTGATAGGCTCGTAGTATTTAGCAATCAGGTTTAAGATTTACTTCTCCGCCTGTTGAATGCAGTCCACAACGGCTTTCTTGATTGCCTCGCTGGTTATAGTTGCAGATGTAACACTATCTACCTCAACAGACTGCGCTTCTAAAATATCTCCTGGTAGCATTTCGATAGCTCGATCTCCAAAATTGTCTGTTTCATTGTGTTCAATAACTGCTACAGACAGAATAGAGTTGCTATCGAATTCTACCTCTACTGTCATATCTCCACCAAACCCTTTCTGGATTGAGGTATAAGTGCCAGCGTTATATCGCGCGGTTTCACCACATGCGGCAAAGATAAATAGCATACAGATAACATAGAATCCCACACATAGTATTCTTCTCATGAAAATTATCCTCCCTATAATGCCATTGCTTTTTAAGCAATGCTCCATCCTTCCGCACGCTCACGAATCTCAATAAACCGTCGATATAATCCATTTTGACAAATTAGCTTCTGATGGGTTCCTTTCTGAACAATACGCCCTTGGTCTACTACCAGAATTTGATCAGCATGTTCAATAGTTGCCAGACGGTGAGCAATCACAAGCACGGTCTTTCCCATTGTGAGTTCACTGATTGCCTGCTGAATCAGATGCTCATTCTCTGGATCAATACTTGCTGTAGCCTCATCCAAAATTACAATCGGTGCATTTTTTAGAATGGCTCGCGCAATTGAAATGCGCTGCCTTTCGCCGCCAGACAGAGTGGAGCCACCTTCTCCCACAACAGTTTTGTACCCCTCCGGCAGATTCAAAATAAAATCATGGCATCGGGCTTTTCGTGCGGCTTCTATTATTTCTTCGTGTGTAGCGTGTGGATTTCCAAACCGAATGTTGTTCTCAATTGTGTCGTTAAAAAGATACACCTTTTGAAATACGGTAGAGATATGACCCAACAATGCATCCGTAGTAAGATCGCGCACATCAATTCCACCAATACATACTGTACCTTTTTGGACATCCCAAAGGCGCATAATAAGGTTGGCAATGGTAGATTTCCCAGCACCAGATGGTCCAACCAGAGCAGTGACGCTTCGCTCTGGAACGCAGAAACTGACATGATCCAGGACAACATCCGTTCCATAGGAAAACTCAACATCTTCAAACTCAATCTTAAATTGAGTCAACTCAGTTTGGGAACCCTCCGTAATCCGAGGAATCTGCTTTATTGCCTCATAACGATCCAAACAAGCTTCCATGATACGAATTTGACTGGACATCGATCCCAATGCCTGTATGGGTGAAAAAATAAAAAATACATAAATCAGGAGCATCATAGTGGTCGGAAGTGAAATTTGCCCATTGATGCATCGGAGAAGTGTAACGAATATCATCAAGGCCATCCCAACCGAAAAGCATAGTTGGTAGCAGGTGTTCGGTTGCATGAATTTTACTTCAAATGTAAGCGCCTTATTGCAGCTATCTTTGATAGTTGCACGAATCCGTTTTGCTCTGTCGGCACTCAAATTCAGTGATTTTACTACTGATATACCATGTATGTATTCCAAGACCGCATCGGTCAGTTCAGCGGATTGCTTCTGACGGATAGCGGACTGCTCGCTTCCAACTCTTTGGACCCATTCTAAAACAACCATCGCAACACAGGTAACTGCCAGCGCTGTAAGTGCCACAACTCGGTCCACAAAAAACAGCATAATACAACTGCTTAATATGCCACAATAGCCGTTTATAACCTTATCCAACGCAGCCATTCCATGTTCTTCCACGAACAGCAAATCGAAAGTTATGGCAGATATAATATTTCCAATTGTGCCTTCTCCAAAGTAGCCCATGGGGAGCTGTTTCAACCGTTCTCCTACCGACAACCTTTCCTCCGCGCATACCTGATACCCTGTACCGCTTTCTAATTGAACAAATAGCCGTTTGAGAATACAGCATATCAGCAGGGCCGCCAATATCCCCCCCGCATAATAGGCAATATGTCGGAATTCGAGAGAATGCTCCATAGCCTGGGTAAACATAAGGACTGTCAATAAAACTGGAGTATTATATAGCATACTTTCCAGAAAGCTAAGAATAAAAGACAGTTTCAGTTGTTTTGCGTATATTCCGGAAAAACGAAGAACTCTTAATATAAATCTTAGCATTCAATCTCACTCCTTTCCGGCACTGTGGTGTTGCCTTTTCTGACATTCCATTGGGATGACTGAGTGTAGGTTTCCCACATGAGCTGGTACAGCGGGGAGGTGTTCATAAGCTCACTATGAGTACCTTGCGCCGCAATCCTTCCTTGATCCATAACAATGATATTGTTTGCATTTTGAATGGTTGATAATCTATGTGCAATAACGATGAGCGTTTTCCCTTGAATAAGATTATTAAGGGAGCGCTGTATCTTATCTTCGTTTTCGGGATCAGTAAAGGAAGTCGCTTCATCCAAGATGATGATAGGAGCATTTTTCAGCATGGCACGGGCAATAGAAACTCGCTGCCGCTGTCCACCGGATAGTTTTTCTCCTCCATCTCCAACAATTGTGTGGTATCCATCAGGGCAATTAAGAATAAATTCGTGGCATTGTGTTGCTTTTGCAATTTTTATAACTTCTTCATCACTGGCCCCTGGCCGTCCCATTCGGATATTTTCCAGAATACTGGTGTTGAACAAAAAGATGTCTTGAGACACATAGCTCATTAAACTGGCCAAAGCGTGATAAGAATAAGATCGTATATCAATCCCTCCAATCTGGATGCTACCGGCCCCAACATCCCAAAATCGGGAAATCAATTTAGCGAGGGTAGACTTACCCGCACCAGACTCTCCCACCAGTGCAGTAACCATATTTTCTTTTGCACAAAAGGAAATATGATGCAACACTTCATTTCCGCCATATGAAAAAGAAACATCCTTGCACTCTACATCAAAGTGGTCTGGTATATCATCAATATTGCCTTCCTCCAATTCCTGCATATCAAATATGCGTTCCAGCTTTTCCGCTTTTATGCTCAATTGCGGAAGCATCGGAATAAATTCCACAAGTCTGAGCATGGGAAATCCCACTCCAACCCCCATAAGACAGCAGAGCACGAATTGATTAAGCGCAATACTTCCGTCTAACAGGAAAATTGCTCCCAACGGAAGCATAAAACAAAGTGTAGCCGGCAGGAATACGCTGTAAACAGCCATAAAACTCCAAGATACCCCAAACCATTCCAGTGTCCGTTGCCGATAGCGTTTAACACTTTCCCCGTATTTTCGGAATGAAGCGGAAGTCTGGCCGAATACTTTTATTACTTCCATACCTGAAATGTATTCCACAATAGCCTCGTTCATTTGCTTTGACGCTTGGTAATAGGGCTGCATGCGAGTTTTACTGGTCCGCAGCATCCCCCAAAACGCAATACATCCGATAGGCAAGACTGCCAGAGAGAGCAGTGCCATACGCCAGTCCACCACAAATAATGCTCCGGTTACCACTAAAAATGAAAGCAAATTTGCGAGGCCCTCCGGAAGTGCATGAGCCAGAATCAGCTCCATATCTTCCACATTCTCTAAAAAGGACTTTTTCAATTCACCGGGACCAGTTTCAATAATTGTTCCCATGGGCATACGAAGCAATTTTTCGGCCAGCCGTTCCCTCATATTCTGTAGTGTCTTATAAGCTAAAAAATGTGAAGCTATCAGCCCAGCGTTAGTACAGCAAGTTTTCAAAATAAGACAGATAGCAATGCCAACAGATACAACGACAGCTAAGTTTGTATCTACAGCAGCGCCGGATAAGAAGCGGCTCAGTACAGTGGAGATCAGGAAAAACGGGATCAGCCCAGCAAGCACACCAACAAACAAGAAAAAAACGGCATAGATCAGATATTTGAAAAAATCCTTTGCGTATTTCGAGATTTTACGAAGTGCATAAAATATTCGCATACCGACTCCTCCGCCCAAAGGAAACCTTGGCCTCCAGGCGTAATTTTCGTTAAAAAGTATCCTTGGAAGGATGCCTACAAAGGTCGTAGGGTAGGCAGAGTTGAGTGTGAAATACTGGATGGGAAAAGGGCACAGATTCCACATCAAACACAATACGAAGGACTTCTGGTGTTATCACCTGCTGGGGAGTTCCCTCAAACTCTTTTATCCCATTACGAACCGCAACTACATAGTCTGAAAACATTGCAGCATGATTTAGGTCGTGAATAACCATAACAATGGTCACGCCCTGTTCCCGATTGAGTTGCACCAACAATTGCATAATGTCAAGCTGGTGTGCAATATCCAAAAAAGTAGTTGGCTCGTCCAAAAAGAGCATATCTGTTTTCTGAGCTAAAGCCATAGCAATCCATACTCGCTGCCGCTGTCCACCGGAAAGCGAATCCACCTCACGATGGGCAAAGTCCAGGACCCCACATGCCTTCATTGCCCAATAAACGACTTCACGATCTTCCGCTGTAAGTCCGCCGAACCTTCGTCGATGTGGATAGCGTCCATTTTCAACCAGTTCCTCAACGGTAAGCGCATCTGGGCATTGGGCATTTTGAGGCAGAATCGCAAGTTTTCTGGCGATTTCCTTGGTGGGGATCTGATAGATAGATTTTCCGTCCAAGTAAACATTTCCTTGATCCTTTGGAATCAGACGGGTCAGTGCCTTTAGAATAGTTGATTTTCCAGAGCCATTTGCCCCGATTAAAGATGTAATCTTTCCGCTTGGAATTGATAAGTCAAGTTCTCGAATATGGAAACCATCCGTATAACCGGCAGAAAGACCGTTTGCATAGAGTTCTACGGCCATAGAAAACCTCCTATCTGTGTTGTCTGTGCAGTAAATAAAGAAAATATGGCGCGGCAAGGATCGACACTATTACTCCGGCGGGAAGTTCTGTGGGTTGGAACATCCCGCGTCCAATAGAGTCTGCGGTCATGCAGATTGTCATTCCGATTAAGGCTGACCCCGGCAGCAAAAATTGGTGCTGACCACCAAGCACTCGCCGCGCAATATGAGGGGCAACCAAACCGATAAAACTTAGTCCTCCGCATACTGCGATACACGCAGCTGCAAGTCCAACTGATAAAAATAAGAGCAGCCTCCGTTTCCTTTCTACGCCCAGTCCCAGCCCAGTGGCCGCCGAATCTCCCAACACAAGCACATCCAAGTGCCGCGCTTGAGCAAGCGTAACTGGTATCATAATCCCCAGATAAATCAGTAATGAAAACACATGCTTCCAACTGGTTCCCCAAAAAGTTCCTACCATCCAGCGAGAAACCATCTGAAAGTTGCTGTTCTCCAATCCGGTTGCCATAATGAGCATAATGGCATAAAGTCCTGCCGCTGCCGCAATACCACCCAAAAGAAAATAGCTGGGGTTTAGACGACCACTTCGGAAGGCAAATAGATATAAAAGCAGAGCAACTACAAGTGCCCCTATAAACGCAAATATTGGCATAAAAAGGGTTGAATTTGTGTGGAAGTCCGGAAAATAAACCAAAAATACCATGATGGCCACGGCCGCACCATTATTGATCCCTAAAATTCCGGGATCAGCTAAGGGATTTCCTGTTACTGACTGTAGAATGCAACCAGAGAGCCCTAACCCTGCCCCGCATAACAAAGAAACTAAGATACGGGGCAGGCGTATCTGTTGAATGATGAGTCTGGTGCTGGACTCTCCATTCCCCAATAGCCCTTTGAAAATGTCAGCGAGAGGCAGATGGCTGTAGCCTGCATTGATGGAAACAATAAATACGATAAATGCCGCCGCAGCCATGGTGCAAAGGAAGAATATTTTTAAGGCATTTCGATTCATTATTTCCACCGCCTTTTCCGCTTTTGATAGGTTAATGCTAAAAAGAATGGGACTCCCAGGACAGATACCAATGCACCTACAGGGGTATCGTATGGGGCGTTGAGCATACGGGCACTAACATCTGCCAAGACCATGAGAAGGGAACCGCTTAACAAGGATACTGGCAAAATTTTTCGGTAGTCCGTGCCTACAAGAAAACGGGCAATATGCGGAACCATAAGACCCACAAAAGAAATTCCTCCCGCAATTGCCACACAGCTCCCTGCCAAAATAAGAGAAATAATCATCCCTAATATCTGGACATACTTTACAGAAACCCCCAATCCAGTGGCGCTTTCCTGACCTAATGCCAAAATTGAAAGCACTGGCCCAAGCAGCAGTCCCGCAACCATTGCCAGAAGCATCCACGGTATTGCAATATAAATCTGATTCCATGTAAGTCCGCTGAGACTTCCCGATTGCCAAAAAGAAAGATCCTTGGCTAAACCAAAACAAAGAGAAATCCCTTGGCTAATTGCATTAAAGAGTGCTGAAACTGCGGAGCCTGCCAACAGTAACCGCAAAGGGGCGGTATTCCGCCCCTTTGCAGTCCCAAAACCATAGGTAAGCACGGCACCAAGACAGGCTCCCAAAAACGCGCAGGCCATGACCCAGTGAAAGGATATCGCTGAAAAAACGGCCATACTTATCGAAACCAAAAATCCAGCGCCAGCATTTATTCCTAAGAGCCCTGTATCTGCAAGGGGATTATTCCCAATCCCCTGCATAATAGCGCCTGATAATGCCAAAGCAGCTCCAATCAAAACGGCGCCAACCGCACGCGGAAGACGAAGTTCCCGTATAACCTGATGGACGGTAGAATTAGGGTCGAAGTTGGTCAAAGACTCCCACACTGCCGACAAACTGCTCCCAGCCACACCAATACAAGCAGATAGCACTACAGAAGCCAAAATAGCAATAGACAACCCCAGAAGCAGTGGAAGCAAGGGTATCTTCCTGTGAGGATGTTTTAACTGTTCAGTTTGCATCTTGGATATTGGTGTGGTTCAAAATGGCATCAGCGAGCAACTGCATATACATAAGTTTTCCTTCAGGTGTATAGGAGAGATTATACTGAGTCTCATTACTACCCAAATAGACATTTCCATTTTTCACTGCCTTTAGGTTCTGCCATACAGGGTTATCCTCCAGCTCTCCCAAAGTACCGTCATCACTGGTAAAGATAATATGGTCAGCATCAACAGTGGCAAGAGATTCGAGATCAACAACATTAGCCCATGTATCCTCCGGCGTGATCTCTGTATGGTTGAGTTTTAAGTCAGAAAAAATGATTTCACCAGGGCCTGCAGTTACACCATAGATATAATAGGAGCCAAAGGCCACGGTATTTCTCTCCAAGACAGCAAAGGTTTCATCCCCGACTACTTCCTGAATTTGCGCAGATAGCTCCGCCGCTGTTGCGTCATACTCCGCCAGCCATTCGTCTACAGTATCTCGTTTATTAAACCAGTCGCCAAGATCTTGGAATCGGCTACGCCACTGAACATAGTTGTAATCGTCATTCATCATAATCGTAGGCGCAATCTGACTAAGCTGGTCATATATTTTTTCGCTATACATGTTCATAAGAATAAGGTCAGGCTCCAGTTCCGCAATGCGTTCTACATTGATATCTGTCATACCGGAATAATTACCCACTATTTCAACGCCATTTTCATCAAAGTATTCCTGCAAATGGCCAGGAACAGTTGTCCCATCATACATGCTGGTATTCGCACTGGCAATAAAGGGAATCCCCAAAATCATTAGTTCCTCAGCGGAGCCAGAAATATCTACCAAACGTTGCGGATTAACTGGGATTTCAGTCTCTCCTTTCTGATGTTGGATTACCTTGGTTTCCACTTGATTGGAAGACGAGTCAGACGGAGCTGGATTATCAGAAGTAGAGGGCTTTGTTTCTGTAGCGCAGGCGGCCAGCAGGCAGAGTGACAGAGATAAGGCGGATATAATTGAAATCATCCGCATAAACTTGCTGTGTTTTTTCTTGCTCATAATATCGCTCCTTTGTTAATTTCAATATGTGGTTAGATATTGCTAACCATTCAAAAATATGATACACTGAAAGTCGCCAGTAGGCTAACGGTAAGCGGAATAACATTGACGGCAAACGGAATATGTGGGGATCGACAGCATGAACCAGCTATATCAGCACAACCAAACTACAGGGTGGCAGGCTCAGGACATTACGCTTCAAAATGGAATGCGAATTTCATTTTGGTCGTGCCATTTTACTGACTACTTCCAGCATCAGGCATCCGTACTCTCGCCTTTTTTTGGAATTAGTTATGTACTTAGTGGAAAGGCTTTATGCCAGATGGATCATGAAGCAATCGAATTTTTGGAAGGAACCCCGTATTTACAATTTCTTACTGATGTAAACTGCTCCACTGAATATATGCCTGGGGATTACTTTTCTCATTTGCAGATTTGCCTACCTCCAAAAACTTTTGACCGCTACTGGCTCATGACCGGTGGGAGCAGTCGCTTGACATTTCAATCTTTTGTGCACAGTCAAGGGTTTGATATTCGTTGCATGGAATTATCGTTACCTGAAAAACTGATACTTTCTGCTCTGGTCAGAGAATTGGAGACATTTACTCAGACACAAAACCGCTTATTACTGGAATGCCGTTGTCTGGAACTTTTGTCCGTTAATCTATGCCGATTAAATGGAAGGGAACATTGCCAAACTGCACATTCTTACAAAAGGGAAACAATGGAACGGGCCCGCGAAATCTTACTGACCCGATTGGAAAATCCACCGACCTTAACTGAACTGTCCAGGATCGTGGGGACTAACGAGTGTACTCTGAAACGCGGCTTTAAGGAGACCTTTGGATGTACAGTTTACAATTTTGTTCAAGAAAATCGATTAGAAAAAGCCTATCAGTTGATAACTGGCTGCGGATATAATGTCTCTGAGAGTGCTTTTGCTGTGGGGTATAGCAATCTGAGCCATTTCTCCAAGGTGTTCAAAATAAAATTTGGCATTTCTCCTGGGAAGATAGCTCGTAAAATACAATCTTAAAATAAAGCAGTGACGACTTGAAAAACAAATCGTCACTGCTTTATTTTTTGTTCCCAAAATTCTGTGGAATATCAAAGTTCTTCTTTGGCGGTCTCTACGGCGGCAAGAATTTATAGCCCTTCCCATACACGGTTTGGATGAAGTCAGCGTTCAGTTTATGGCGCAGCTTGTAAATGATGCTGGAGATCCCCGTCCAGCTACTGTCAAACGAATCAGGGGCGGCGAACTCATAGATCTCCCTTTGTGAAAACACCCGTCCGGGCCGCCGGGCAAGCAAATGAAACACATCGAACTCCATAGGAGTCAGCTCTATAAATTTGCCCTGCCAAAACACTTGGCGGCACGCAGCGTCGATACATAAAGCCTTGTAGCGCAGAGTTGCAGCGGGAATATCCGTACACATGACCAGTTCTGTTGACTCTATGAAGGCCATGATTTTCTCCGCGGTTTCAAGATCATCTTCTTCGACTGATAATATGAACAGTTTTCCCACTATATCCCCCCAATAACCCCGACTGACAGGCCACTTTTTATTTGTCCTTTAGCCCTGATTTAATTTTTTGAAAGCTGTCATCGCTGATTGCGTGCTCCATCCGGCAGGCATCTTGCTCGGCGGCCTTTGGCTCTACACCTGCATTCACCAGCAGTTGGGTGAAAAAGCAGTGTTTTTCATAGGTACGCTCTGCTACTTCGCGTCCTATATCAGTCAGGCGAATAAAGCCCTCTTTATCTTTTTCTACAAAGCCTCCGCGCAGAAGCGTTGTAATGGCGTGAGTAATGCTCGGCTTACTGAACTCCATATGGCGCGCTATATCTACCGGGCGTACCAGCCCTTTCTGCCGCTGAAGGATCAGTATGGCCTCTAAATAGTCCTCACCCGAAGGTGTAGTGTTCTTTTCCTTTTTCATCTGATCCTCCCATGCAAGTCGTACAAGCAGAGAAAACATGCCGTCCACCTTCATTTTCAATGGGCGCAGAAGATAGAAACTACCGTCCCTGCTGAAGCTCCACAAGATGAGCGTACAAGCCGTCCTTTGCCATCAGTTCTGTTGGGGTACCCATCTCACTGACCTTACCATCATCCAGTACAACAATCTTATCGGCATTCGCCACCGTCCTCATACGATGGGCAATCACCATGACCGTTTTATCCTTCAGCAGTACCGATAATGCGTCCTGCACCAGCGTTTCGCTCTCGGCATCCATGGAAGCTGTTGCCTCATCCAGCAGGACAATAGGCGCATTTTTGAGCAGGGCGCGAGCAATCGAAATCCGCTGGCGCTCACCTCCAGACAGGGCGCTGCCGTTTTCTCCGATATTGGTCTGGTAGCCCTGGGGCAGCCGCTTGATAAACTCCTCACACTGGGCGGCCCTGGCCGCAGCCATGACTTCTTCATCTGTGGCATCACCCCGGCCCAGCCGGATGTTCTCCATAACACTTTCGTCAAAGAGCATCACATCCTGGAATACAATGGCATAGTTTTTGAACAAGGTTTCTGGCTCCACCGTCTTTACATCTACACCGCCCAGGGTAATCAAACCGGAGTCGGCGTCCCAGAAACGGGCCGCCAACTTGGAGGCCGTGGACTTGCCGCTGCCGGAGGGTCCCACCAAGGCCGTAACCTCGCCCTGCTTTGCCACAAAGGACACGCCTTTTAAGACAGGCTCTTTATTGTACGAGAAAACCACATTCTTAAATTCAATGTCATAGCCCTTATTATTGCAGACATTCGTTCCCGTCTGTTCCGGGGTAGCGTCGATCTGCTTCATGCGTGTTACGCTGACCAGGGAAGAGAAAATCTCTGCCATCAGCATAAAACAACTGGTAAAGGGGTCATAAATACGGCCGGCAAACAGTAGATACAGGACGAACATGGGAATAGAGAGGGAGCCGGCCGCCACCAGCCAGCCGCCCACCAGCAAGACAGCCACCAGACCGAAACGAAGGATAAACTGAGCTGTAGTCGTTGCCGCTCCGGGGGCGATCTCATTGCGGAAGGAACAGCGAACAACATAATCCAGCTTTTTCTCCAGCCCCTCCAGATATTCATCTTCACGGGAACAAGACTTCAGCTCTTGAATCGTGTCCAGATACTCCTGCACACCATCGTAGGCAGCACGCTTGGCATCCATATTGGCGCTCTCTGCATTGGATTGAGCTTTCCGCGCCGCAAAGACTACCAGGGCCGCCACAGGCACCGGCGCTACGATACACAACCCCATTCGCCAGTCGAGTATCAGCAGGCCGATGGCCGTAATGATAAACATGAACACGGTCCCGAACAACTGCGGAATAGCGTTAGAGAATACACGCTCCAGTGCGGTACAGTCCCCCATGATGGTAGTTGTTAAGTCAGAGAGGTCACGCTTTCCAAAGAAGGACAACGGTAGTTTCCGCAGCTTCTCCGCCAAAACAATGCGGCGGTTGGCACTTTCCTCGTAGGCCACTGTATAGGTCTTGTTGTACTGGAGCCACTGGGTCAAAAACACGACGATGAACAGCACTACCGTCATGCCGATAAACAGTGGAATGTTATCCTGTATGCTGCTCTCGGAGCCAGAAATCACATTCAACAGTTCCCACACCACCATAACCAGCAGACTGACTGGCGCAATCAGGCACAGGTTGCTGAGTGTAGTAGCAGCAATCCCTTTGTTCAAATCTTTTGCCCCCTGATCGCTCAGGGCAAACATACGCTTCAGCATACTTTCACCTCATTTCCGATATGCCACTTGGTTGTCTTGGTGTAGTTCGCCCACATCTTGGCATACTCGCCGTTCTGCTGTACTAACGCGTCGTGTGTGCCGCTCTCCGTCAGCTCGCCGTTTTTCATTACCAAGATGAGGTCGGCATCCTGAACAGTGGAGAGCCGGTGAGCGATCATAATAACGGTTTTCCCCGTTACAAGGCTCTCAAACGCCTGCTGAATCTGCTGCTCATTCTCGGGGTCAGCGTAGGCGGTCGCCTCGTCCAAGACCACGATGGGCGCGTCCTTGAGAATTGCGCGGGCAATGGCAATACGCTGTGTCTCACCGCCGGACAGATATACGCCCTTGCTTCCTACCACCGTGTCAATACCATCAGGGAATTTCTCCAGAATATCATCACACTGGGCCATGTGCGCCGCCCGCAGGACCTCCTCCCGCGTAGCCGTGGGCCGGCCAGCCCGAATATTTTCCAGCAGACTGTCCTTGAACAGCTTGGGGTCTTGGAACACGAAAGCCACCATCTTCATCAAATCAGCATGGGCAATCTCACGGATGTCCACACCACCGATTTTGACTGCCCCTTCCTGCACATCATAGAAACGGGGGATCAGGCTGGCCGTAGTGCTCTTACCAGAGCCAGAGTGCCCTACAAGAGCGGTGGTTGTCCCTGCTTTGGCGGTAAAGTTCAAATGAGAAACAGCCGGGTGATCTGTATTTTCGTATGCAAAGGTCACATTTTCAAAGGAGACATCGTAGCTCTTCGGATGCTTCGGGACGGGCGCTTCCGCTTGCGGCTCCGCAGTCAAGATCATGTCAATGCGCCGCATGGATTCCTCCGCCTGCATTTTGTAGCTGGTCATATACATGATCTTGTTGAGCATAACCGCGCACGCCGGGGAAAAAATCAGGTAGAATAGGAAGCTCTGCATAAAGCCCGCCAAATCCGCAGACACGAGGCCGATAATGAGTGCCGTAGGGACCAGCACCAAAAAGCTGGAGTTAATAACTGAGTTAAATGCTACCATCCCCTTCTTGCAGGACATGGTATAGGCCAACGCAAACTTCCGATAGGATTTGATGGCGTTATGGAATTTAGTGATGGACTGCACCGTTTGGCCGAATACCTTGACCACGGAAATCCCTCGTATGTACTCCACCGCCTCATGATTCATTGTTTCCAGGGAATCCTGATAAGTCTGCATGAATTTCATGCCGTCTTTCCCCATCAGGGAGCCTTGCAGGAAGAATCCAATGCCAAAAAGCAGCAGGAGGGGAACGCCTACCCGCCAGTCAAAGGCCAGCATCAGGATCAGGCTGATGACCATTGTGACCTGCGCACCTACCAGATCCGGAAGCTGGTGAGCGATAAAGGTTTCTGTCTGGAAGCTGTTTTCATCAATGATTTTCCGCAGTTTACCGCTGGGGTTTAAGTCAAAATAACCCATCGGCATTTTAGCAAGGTGCCGCAGCGCCGCCATTTTCAGATTTTTCTCGGTATAGAACGCCACCACATGGGAGCAGAGCAGGGCACCGAAGTAGAGCAGCAGCCCAATCAGCTCCAGGAACAGGGCAAGGATGCCCCAGCGTACCAGTCCTTGGGTGTCCAATGGCGTTCCAGTAAAGACGGCCACCAACTCACGCGCTGCAAAATAGACGCAGAGGAATGGCCCCAAGATAAAAACAGAACTGACGCCAGATAGAATGCGGGAAACGGTTAACAATCCACGGTGTTTTCCTGTGAACTCCATCAGCCGTTTGATCCCGCCGGATTTTTGTTTCATGGATACAAAGCCCTCCTTTTCAACTCTTGATTAGTCCTTGCTAACCTTATGCTTTAAGTTTAACTGTTTCGTTTGTCAGAGTCTACGACCTTTCGGGTATATTCATACTCCAATCAGGCCAAACCAAAAGGAGCAGACTTTTGGCAGTCTGCTCCTTTTGTCGTATAATGATGAATTACTTCAGATGGATATTTTGCACAGAGGTAAAGCTGGCGTCAGTCGGGAAGGTATAACTTGACACGGTATCGCTGTACACAGTCAACTGCCGGGTATAAATTAGCGGTGTGGTCAAGCACTGGTCTGCCATAGTAGCCAAAATAGTGCTGTAAATCTCCTGAATGCGGGCTTCATCGGCGGAAGAGTCCAGTTCATTCACTAAAGCGGCAATCTCCGGCTGGGAAACGCCAATCTGCATCAGAATGGGGTCCATAGAGGTGGCGGGATTGATGTTCGTCACCACGCTGGCCGGGTCATAATAGCCGCCCTGGGTCTTGAAGATCGTAAGGCCATACTCGCCGCTCTGAACCATGGCATACCAGTCCATCATTTGAGCGGATTGCGGTGTCAGTTCAATGCCGATTTTGCTTGCCTGATCGCAGATATACACAACAAGGTTGTCATCCGAAGCGGAGCCTGTCTGATACATGAACGAGGCCGACAGTTTCACACCATCCTTCTCACGAATACCGTCGCCATCGGTATCGGTATAGCCCGCTTCATCCAGGATCTGATTGGCGTGGTCCAGGTCAAAATTATATATCGTCTGCTCCACATCACAATAGGGCAGGTTGCGTGAAAAGAAGGTGTCCGCCTTGTCGTACAGGCCGCCATAGATGCTCTCGACAATGGCATCCTTATCAACGGCAGAAGAAATTGCTTCACGAACTGTTTGGTCGCCAAAGATGGGATCGCTCAGATTGTATCCTACATAGTAGGTCTGGAGAGACTTTTCATCCGCCTGAGCTTGGAAGCCTTCGGTCTGCTCCATCTGCTCAAAACTCTCGGCAGAGATATTCTTGATGCCGGAGAGGAAATCCACCTCGCCGTTCTGCATCGCCAGGATCTTTGCATCGTTATCGGGAATATACTTGATGGAGAAGCTGTCTACATCAGGTGCCTCGCCCCAGTAATTGGGGTTGCGGACAAAATTCCAGATCTGCCCATCGTTATCACCAGCGTACATATAGGGCCCAGTGCCATAGGTCGCTGTCCGGAAGGTATCTTTTGCGGTCAAATCTTCGTTGAATTGCTCGCTGGATACAATGCCAAAGGGATTGGCAAGGCACAGTTCACGCAGAGTATTATAGTAGGGCTGGGTCAGGTGAAGCTCCACGGTATATTCGTCTGCAACTACTGCATCTTCAATAATGGTAGACAGGCGGCCATAGGAGCCATTATACTGTCCCAGATTCACCGGGACAGCCAGAATAGATTTTGCCACATCTTCCGCAGTCAAGTCAGAGCCATCAGAAAATTTTACCCCCTGCTTAATCTGGAAAGTATAGGTTTTTCCATCTTCGCTCATAGACCAATCCTCGGCCAGTACACCTACAACCTCGCCGTCCGTATTGTACTCAAACAGGGTATCGTAAAAACTGGTCAGATAATAGGTAATATCGTATCCGCTGGAAGAGGAAACTTCTGGGGTGATGATGGTATAGAAATACTGGAAGTCCCAGCTTTCCGCCAAGTTCAGATGGACCGCCTGGGGCTCTGTATCAGTCTGTGAGGGCTGGCTGCTTTCGCCTACAGGGTCGGCATTGTTGGAGCAGGCGGCCAGCGAAACCGCCATGACTGCCGCCGTCAGTGCGGCGGTAATTCGTTTCATTCTCATTGCAAAACAATCCTTTCTTTCATTTTATTATTCCGATCTGACGGAGCCTCAGTCAAGCCGCTGGCCTCCAGCAACATCCTGCTGTATGGATTCTGGAATACAGAATAGTCACCAGAGAAGGCTGTGTGCTCCACCAGATTAGAATTTCTCATAACAAAGATTTCGTCTGCCACCACTACGGCCAATTCCATGTCGTGGGTAATGAAGATCAGCGTAAAGCCAAGTCGATGCTGTAGGTCAATAATCTCGTCGATGATCTTCTTTCGCAAAGGTAAATCGAAACCATTGGTCGCCTCATCAAAAATGAGGCATTGCGGCTCTGCGGCCAGCGCCCGGGCGATTGCCACCCGTTTCTGTTCGCCGCCCGACAGCTCGGAGGGCAGCCGGGTGTAGTAGTCCCCCGGCAGGTTGCAGAGCTCCATAAGCTGCCTGCACCGCTCCCGCCGCTGTACTTTTCCCATCTGAAAGAAGCACAATAGCGGCTCCTCAATAGACCGCCCTATCGGAAGTTTGGGGTCCAGCGCCGAAGCGGAGTTTTGCTGGATGATCTGCACTTTTTTGAAATGTTCTTTTCCCGCCCTTGTCCGTCCATAGACCAGAGAACCGTCCACAGAAATCGCCCCGGTGCTGGGGCGCTGCAGCCCGGCAATCATTCGGGCCAGGGTCGTCTTGCCGGAACCAGACTCCCCAACAATAGCATACCGGCCGCCATCTTCAAAGTTTGCTGTCATAGAAGAAACAGCAGTAAAACGGCCCTTGTGTGCCAAACGGTCGGAAAAGGAACAGCTCACATCTTTTAATTCAATCAAATCCACTCCCTCCTTTCTAACCGGCAAGCATTTAGCAAATGTTTGGTATAGTCTTTTTGGGGCACCGTTAAGATCTGTTCTGCCGCGCCCTGTTCAACGACTTGTCCATGATCCATGACAAGAATACGGTCTGATACTGAGGCTGAACGCAGGTCATGGGTTACAAACAGAACTGACATTCCCTCACGGCAGAAGCCTTTCAGTTCCCGCATCAGCCCGATCCGATTACACGCGTCAATGGCAGTGGTAGCCTCATCCGCTACCAGAAGCGACGGCTTATTCATCAGTGCAGCCGCTATCATCAACCGCTGGAGCATTCCGCCGGACAGAGTAAACGGGTAACTGTTCAAGATACGGGTTGTATCCTCCAGTCCAAATCGCTGCAAGAGATTTGAGAAAAGTTCATACATTTCTTTCCGGGAGGTCTTACTGTGATGAAGCCGATAGGTTTTTTCCAGTTGACGGCCTACACGGATAGAGGGATTGAAGGCAGTCATAGGATTCTGCATAATCAGGCAAATCTCTTTTCCGTAGATGGTACGCCGCTCCCTGTCCGGCAGGGTGAGCAGTTCCCGCCCATGAAATAAAATAGATCCCTTGGCGCGATAAGCGTTGCCCCGCAGTCCCATGACCGCTTTGCAGATGGTGGTCTTGCCTGCGCCGGAACTGCCAACGATGGAGAGCATTTCACCTTTTTCGAGCTGGAAGGATATATTTTCTACGACCGGATCGCCGGAAGACAGGGTGATGTTCAGATCTTTAATTTCAAGCGACACGAATATCATCCTCCTTCCCGATGGCGTCCCGGAGGCCCTCACCCAACAAGTTGAAGCCCGCACAGCAGACAATCAGGCAGATGCCGGGATAAATCAGGAGTACAGGATTGGAGTAGACACTATTCCGGGCCTCGTTGAGCATGGCGCCCCATTCCGGCGTTCCGGCAATCAGGCCCACACCCAGGAAAGCAAAGCTGGAGACAGACATGATGGCTGTGGCGATCCCAGTCGTAAAATATACCACGAATTGCGGAAAGACATTAGGAAGCAGGTGCTGGAGAACAATACGGAGACTGGAGGCCCCTGAAATCCGGGCCGCCTCGATGTATTCTTTGCCGCACTCCGTTTTGGCGTAAGAACGCACCATTCGCAGAAACCATGCCAGCATGGAAACCCCAATGGCAATCATCACACTGGCAACCGAGTTGTCCACCGCCGATACAAGGGCCATGGCGATTACGATAAGTGGAAAAGCCATAAGAATATCACAGAGTATCCGCATGACCTCATCCAACACCCCGCCTTTATAGCTGGAATAGCATCCCACCAAGAGGGCAATAGCCGCCAGAAAAACTAAAACCGGAATAGATAATCCCAGGGAATACCGCGCCCCATAGAGCAGCCTGGACAATTCACACCGTCCCATCTGGTCACAGCCGAGGGGATATTCTGCAGAGGGAGCTGCGTTCTTCAGCGCAAGGTTTGTGGCATTGGGGTCATTGGGAGCCAGCAGAGGGGCCGCCAATGCCATGAATACAAAAATAAGGATCAGCGCCAAACCGATGATGATTTGCCCTTTCCGTTTCATGCAGTCCTCCTCCTATATGCCGGGCAAATGACGCAGGAAAGCACATCCGCCAGAGTGTTGAATAAGACAAACAGTACGCCGCATACCAAAATAGAGCCGGAGATCCCGTAAACATCCATACTTTCACAGGATTCCATTAGGTAAATGCCAAGCCCTTGAATGGAGAAAACGCTCTCCACCAGTGCGGAGGTCCCAAAGAGGGCAGCGCAATACTGGGCAAACAAAGTAATGGCGGCCGGGAGAGCATTCCGCAGCACCTCGCCATAGACAATCTGCGTGTTAGAGAGACCTCTTGCTCTGGCGTAGATTACATAGTCGCTTTTTAACTCACTCAGTACCGCGGCCCGAAGTACACGGGTGGCAATACAGATAATAGGCACTGCCATTGCCACAGAAGGCAAGATCAGCGATTTGAAGCTGCCATCCGATATAACATCAAAAATGGGAATCTGGACGGCGAAAGCCGCCAGCAGAAGGAGGGCCAGCCAAAAACTCGGGACACATATTCCGATGATGCAGACGATACGGGTTACATTGTCGAAAATGCCGCCTTTTCGTATGACCGAGATTGCAGAGAGCAGCACCGTAAAAAGAATTACCCAGACCATCGCCATTACAATCAATGTACAAGTCACAGGAAGGGCGTCTTTGATATTCTCAATGACTGGTTGGCGGTTAGTAATGGCCGTCCCCAAATCCCCCGTCAGCACTCCTTTTATGTAGTCGGTATAGCGTTCCAGAAAGGGGGCATCCAGTCCCAGGCTCTCGCGCACCGCTTGAATCTGCTCTTCAGTTGCCAACACATTGACTTTACGGACAATCATCTCTGCTGGGTCTGTCCCTGTAAAAACCTGTAGGCAAAAACTGAGAGTAACAACGCCCCAGACAACGAGAATAAAATTGAGAAGCCGTTTTCCAATGCGTCTGCCCAACTCTCCCATATTCCCCACTTCAAATCCTCCCTTTTTGGTTAGGTTTCGCTAACTGTCAATTAAAAAAAGGAGCCGCAGTACAGCGGCTCCTTACCAGTTGTACTATCTGTTGGCACGCAATCTATGATAACACACCAAAGAAGTACAGTATATAACCAGACAGGTCGGATTTTACTCCAATCAGGTCAAATGTGTTTGTAACGGTATGCCTGCGGCGTCACGCCGAGGACAGACTTAAAAGCGGCGGAGAACTTGCTTTGATTTTCGTAACCTGCAGCACTGCCGACTTCTCCAATACTCAAAGTGGGCTCTGAAATCAACATTTCCGCGGCCGCTTCTATCCGTTTGGACTTGACAAAGGCACCGATGGAGATTCCGGCTATGGACTTAAAGCATCTTTTCAGACTGGACTCCGCTACGCCAAACATATAAGCCAAATCTGGAATAGTTTCTTTCATAAAGGGATTTTCAATGATGTACTGATAGACTTCCTGGGTCCTCTTGGATATATCAGCGGAAAACTGCTGCGGATGCCGAACTGAACTGCCGTCCAGAAGACTCAAAAACAACAGAAGCTCAATGACCTTGATCCAGAAGTACGGGATTTGAATACGCTCATCCACCGAGTACAGCTCACTGAAAATATGGTCGATCTCATGCTTGGACTTGATGATGAGGGAACGGCCATCAGAACAAAGGCGGTCCTTGATCTGCTCCAGATTGATATTTGCCTGCTGGAATCCACTGTCCAGGGTCCTCTGTGCCGTTTCCATCTCCAACAACACCGTAATGCCACGATATTTTTTCAGCGGGATGCGGGAGCCAAGGAATACCTGTTTATCTTTGGATAGGTAATCCACACAGAGGTCACCTTCCCCCAAGAAGCTGACTGCGCCACCTTCCAGTTCACATTCGTAGCACCCTTCCAGACAGTGGTTGATCTGCAAAAAATTTTTCTCAAAGCGAAGGGGACGGAAACAAGAGTCCATATTCAAATCGTTATATGTTATCTGTATGCCTGGTGCAATCTCAAAGCATTGCATTACCCCTTCGCCTGATTCGTTACCTTCGCAAAGAAGTGACTTTATATTTTCTGGCATATCCCTGGTTTTATATATATTGTAGAACGCAGTCGGGTCCACATTAAAATCGCTAATCACGCATTTTCCCTCCGTGCAAACAGCCTTTATATGCAAAGTATTATATAATGCTTTATCTAAAAACGCAAACGACGCCATTTCATTTTCGGAAAAACACAACACTTGACAGTCGTTAGCATAGTTGCCCTCAACTAATTGATAGTAATATCATATCTGATTCCTGTTCTCTACTCCAGAATGATTCATGATTTTTATGATTCCTGTGTCTGGATGGATTAGTACCATAGGCAAATTTCTTTTTTCTACAATGCACATCGCTGTTCTGACTCCACTGTAACGGGATGGGTCATTATCATAAACAGCTACAACATAGTCTGCCCGTTTCATCATATATTCCGTGCGCCTTTTATATCCCTCGCCTCCAGGGTGTTCTGATCCCATCAGCACCTTGACACAGCCCTCTCGGAGTTTTCGCTGCCGTGCCTGGCTCTTTGGGTCCCATCGGACATCATGGCCGGGGAAGGGGCAGACCATCACAACATCCAATTCCCGATATTCTACCTGGCGCTGCATATCCAGCAGGATTTCGCCTGCCCACATGTCTACTCCCAGAGCGCCCCCAACGAAAAAGCAGCGCACACCGCGCTGGTATAGTGACACAAATACATCATGCATCCGCTTTTTTATGCGCTTGCATGAGGTCATATATTCATTGTATTTGAATTTGAAGCGGGTAGGGTGTTGACCAATCACCGCACACGAACATATTTTCACTTGTTTTTCCTCCAAATTTTTCATCTTACGATCATTATATATGCTATGGTTGATTAAACTCAACCATAGTCGCTTAATTTTTCATGCTATAGTGGATAAAATGTAACTATAGTATGGAGGATTGCGAATGAATGAGCTTTTGAAAGAAATGGGCCAGCGGATTCTGGAGCGAAGGAAACAATTAAATATGACACAGGAGACTTTGGCAAATTTGACGCATCTCACATCGCAAACCATCTCATATGCGGAAATGGGGCAAAAAGCGATGCGCCCGGAAACCATGCTGAAGATCTGTGAAGCACTTGGCATCAGCGCAGACTATTTACTGCGTGGTAAAATTCTTGAAGCAGACACTTCGTTGCTCCAGCAGAAGATTTCCACATTGACACCCAGCCAATACCGCCACTTGGAACAGATTATCGATCACTTTATTGCTGCCATACAGGAAAAGGAAGAGGTATGAGAGTCGGCACAGCTTCGCTCCCATACCTCTTTTTTAGCCATTTCTACGGAAAGCCGCCATGGTGCTGGCGATCAGATTGCGAGTCATATCATCAACTTCGGATGCTCCATCCGTTGTTAAGATCTCTGATGGCTCTGTTGTCTGTTCCTGCGGCGGCGGGGCTATGTTATTCTTCTTTGAAGGAGAGGATTCCCCGGTCGAAATCACCTTATCCGAAGCCTGTCCATCCTGACGCATAATTTCTCGTACTATCGCTTCAATGGCCGCACGGTCAATGGCTGGTACTTTTAATGGCTGCGGGTCGTCAGAAAAATGAGTATTATAGTACACGAGCGCATTTGCGATATACTGGGCTTTACTGTGGGGCGGTTGTAGTTCCAGCAGTTCAACGGCGGCCCGCTGCACTGGGTCACCAATATTGAACCGCAGGGAGAAGCGCCCCCTTTCTTTTTTGGCCGCCATAATTATCACCTGCCCACTGTTTCAAGTCGGTACAGGTATTCAAATCCAGCTGCATTGGCGTTGATGTTCGTGACGAACAGAGGCGTTCCCACCTTGCCAGAATCCTCAATCTGCCGGCGCAGCAGAATAGCGCCGCCGCCCACAAACACCACTTTGCAATAGCGCAAATCCAACATCCGCTCTCGTAAAGTGCTGAACAAGTCGTTGACAAACTCCTGCGCCAGTCGCTCCACAAGCTGTACGGCCTCGGCCGGGTACTGTGTCCGTCTGCCCATGAGGATGGCATCCACATCGCCCTCATCCAACAGCAAATCCAACTCTGCATTTCCTCTGGACCTGATCTTATTGTATAACAGGATAACGCCGTTTTCCAGCGAATCGCAGGAAGCGAGGTCGGCTTTTCCGTTTTTCAACAACAGATAATCCGCTGTAAAGCCTCCAATATCCAATACGACTGCCTTTGGGTCATCCAGCAGGGCGTGCAGCATTGTGGCCGCAGCTGCGTATGCCTGGGGATAGCAGGCCACATCCTCAATGCTGATGGTGTAATGTTTGTCTCCATACATAAACTCAACAAGCCCGCGGCCTTGAAAGTAGGCGGTGAATTTCTCTGCTTGAGAGCCAAAATGTGCCGGGGGCAGACCAACAGCCAACTGGATGTGCTGCTGTTCTTTTTCACCAATTCCCCGGGCGGTTATCTCTTCTGCAATAGCAATCAGTGTAAGGACAAAAAATCGGTCATCCTCCGTCTTATCCTTGTGGAACGGAATACGCTCATTGGACAGTGTGTAATAAGTATCACAGTATTGCAGGCTCTGGCCGAACGGCCGGGTCAGACTCTGCTGCAGTCCAGACACAAAGGGCTCGCCATGAACGGTTTTGATTTGTTTGTTGCCATGATCGACACCAATTAACATAGATAATTGCCTCCTTTTTTGCTTTATACATATCCTTTACGCCTGTATGACGCCTTTCTCAACAAAAAAGCAGGAAAGTTTTTATCTACAACGGTATCATCGAAAAATCAGGGGCATGGAATAGTCGGCCTGCATCATAAAAAGCAGCATCGTCCTGATACATTCGAGGCGATGCTGCTTTTCTATCAAAACTGTTTAGCTTTCAACTTCCACATGGAGCTGACTGGCTACTTCCTCTACCGACATACCATTTTTCATTGCCAGCTTCACAATCTCTTGAATTTTCTGCTTTTTCGTCTTACGGGGCTTTCGGGGAGCCTTGGGAGCAAGGATCTCCTGCTTTTTTGCCTCCAGAGATTTGATGCGTTCCTTTGCTGCGGTGATCTTCGCATCGTACTCTTCTACAACAGTTTTCTTTTTCTCCTCCAGCTCATTGATGGACTGATTTATCTTCGTGATTTTTTCATCCAGTTCATTCGCTCTCTCTTGCGGGGTACGGCGCTGACGCTTGTTCTCGGCTTCTGCCATTTTAAGATCACCTTTCCTTTGTGCATAAATAAGATGTGCGTATGGTAAAAGAGTACCACACAGCATATCAAAACACAAGAAGATGAGGTCGAAGTATAATAGAAAATTGAGACCAAAAGAGCATACGGCCGTCCGATTATGAAATACCGTAAAATGATTTCGCTTGATTTGACACGGGCCATGTCAGCCCCAAAAAGAAGGGCCGGGTAGAGGAATTTTCCTCCGCCCGGCCCTGTTACGAATTTACACGGATTCTGCCCTATGCTTTTGATAAGGGCAGACAAAGCACTTTTCAGTCATCCGTCTTAATCAGGATATAAAAACTGTCGCCGGCATCGCGGGCTTCTTCTCTGCGCCAGTCCTCTCTATAGGGAAGACTATAGAAGCCGCATATATAGCGAACATCATCGTTATTCACTCCCGTTTGGCCCAAAGAGCCGAAACAGTGGATCACACAATCTCCATCCTCATTTCGACGCTCCAGAAGCCTGAAGCGGCCAGCGAGTTTCCTGTGGACTTTGCTCCAATCCATTGTTAAACCTCCCATTGGCCGCGGCCGATAAGCACCGCTTTCTTTCCTGCCTTTTCCGGGATCGGAAGTTCAATGCGCATATTTGCGCCGTCACCTTCGACTTTCCCCTTCGGCAGAACATATCGCGCAAAACACTCCCACTGGGGTTGTCTATAACGGCCAGTCAGTCCGCAGAGCCCGCTGGCAGCCGACCACTGGTTGCACTCGCTGCACGGGAAGCAGACTTTCCTCTCGTCCTGGTATGCCTGTGTGGCCTTGTTGTCCGCCACCAGGCGCTCAAAACGCTGGATCAGATCTTCCTCATCGGTGACGATATAGAAAAAGTTCCCATAATGCAGAAACCGCCCCGAAATTACCGTGCAGCCCTGATAAGCCTGACGCTCTTCTGACCGCTGCCACTCCGGCTTCCGATTTACAAAATTCCCGTACCACTCATAGATCGGGTCCAATGTGTACTGTTCAAACAGCGGATAAAGCCGTTCCAGCGTCTCTATTGGCTCCCATCCCCAGAAGCCGCCATTTATTTTAATGATCGTCATGGTATGTACCTCCCTGTTATAATTAGGTGTGGACGCTGTACTGGGCTTTCTGCAGGTTATCCGCACCATGCAGGATGATGCCGCCGCAGATTCCCGTGCCCCGGGGCGTGACCTCTTCAAAGAAGAAGCTGTACGGCGCACCGTCATCATAAATGAGGATCTTCTCCGCATCCCGCCACTGGAAATGGTGTTCCAGAGTTTTCCCCAGCTTGTGCCGCAGGAGCGGCCGCTGGGCGATTTGATGGAGATTCCGCCTGCTGTGAAATTCAAAGCGGCGGGTCACCTTCTCCGGCACGGAGAGCTGGCTCCAGTTCCATCCGGCCATATCCGTCCCGGCCTCCACACACTCGTGGAAGCGGCGGTAGGGCAGCCGCACCCACTCCTCATAGCCGCGCAGGCTGTCCGCACCGGCGCTTTGCAGCCAGGAAAAGCGGATCACCAGCATCTCGCCGTCCAGTGCCCGTGTGAGCCGAAGGGCGGCATAGCAGCCGCAGTCAGCCACGATAATCTGACGCCCCGGCTCCCGCTCCAACTGCTCCAGCGTATCACGCAGGATTGCAAAGCGGTACGGGGATTTATGCCTCCGGGATATGGTGTGGAGATACAGCAGTTCTTCACTGCAGGATACTTTTACCAAAACACTGTCAAACATCATAAAGAAACCTCCTGTCATGCCGCATGGGCTCGGTCCAGTGCGGCTCGTTCTACCAAAAACGATTCTTGCTTATACTGTTCCTCTGCCAAAGTCACTGCAGCGCCTCCCAGAGAATCAAGATACTGGCGCCCATTTTTGGACTTTGAGATGTAGATATAGATTGGGGCGCTGACATACCGCCCACTGGGATAGCATCCGCGATACTGATTTGACAGCACCGCAACTGCGTCGAGTTCTTCCGCTTTCTGCGTTGCCAGTGCCACTACCATTTCTTTTGCCGCCGTCTCTTCACTTTTCTTCAATCCAGAGGTATAAATGTGTTCCAGAAACAGCACCAGCTTCTCACTGTATGCGTGACTGCCTGTGGGAACATCTTCTTTGGACAGATCAGCAAATTCAAAATTGAGCGTTGATGGCTGCTGGAAAGAGCCTTTCGTCAGCCGGAGACACGCCCGTGCTACTACGCTCTCGTCTTTGTAAACCAGAATGATTTTTTTGTTGCTATCGAATGCGGCCAAAAGGCAGTCCCTCTGGCTGCCCTGATAGCAGGATAAGCAGGTAAAGTGCGGAAGCTCGCCCATGCGGATCGTGTGGTAAAAATCATCCACCTCTTTCGCCATAAGGCCCGGTCTGGTCAAAGAGAGATTCTGTTTCCAGACATCTTCCCGCGCCTCTTGAATTGGGTAATGGATTTCCTGCTTTAAATCACCAGCAAAGTATTTCAGTTTATAGAACTGGCCCATCAACTCTGCCTGTACAATACGCCGGAGCGCCTCGCAGCTTTTTTCACTTTCATTCCTATACTGCAATTCGTTATACAGCGGGCGGACCATCGAACTGCCACCCCGGAGCAGGAAATTCACAATCCCCGGCTGATACTCATGGACGAACTCCTCGGAAAATCCCATGTTTTCTTTTAGATAGGCCCAATTCTGATCGGTAGTCAGCATCGAGCTGCACACCTGACTCCAGTTTGAGAAGCCTGTGATTCTTGAAGCGTTGCTGACCGCGAAAACCGCATCCGCCTCTGTCCGAAATTCCGGGATAAATGCCTGAATCTCCGGATAGTGCTGCAGCATAAGCATTGCAGTCTGCCTCGTCAGTCCCCGGATATGCCCGAAATCTTTCTCATACCAAGCTCCAAACGGCTTTTCCAGCAAGCATTGAGTTACCTGTTCCAGCGCCTCATCTCCGATATTCTGGCTGACAAGATCCCGCTTTATCAGCTGCCGGATCGTGAGCATCCTCTGGTCCACGGAGAGAGGGAAGAGTTTGGCGTACAGTCTTACATATACTTCCTCTTGCTGCCACAGCAGACGCAGTTCCTCAAAGGTATATTGCTGGCCCTCTTCCAAAAGTTCAAAGTAGCTGGTTGTCCGTTCAATAGAATCACTGTCCTTTAAGTTCTTGACCGTCAGTGAATTGAGATTACAGCGTTCACAGAAGCCACTCACAAATAAGAGCGAATACCGCCCCAGCGAGAAAAATAGTTCGCTGTTCTGATTCACCAGATTCAAAAAATGCTTTTTCTTGTGCTCCACCGCATAGATAAGGAGCTGGACTTGAAAATACTCTACTTGTTCAAAATTGATGTGAAGGCAGCCAGAGTAAAGGGCATTGAGATAACTCAGCCTGCTTTGCAGGATTTTCTGCCGCCGCTCTTTGCTGATGGGCAACAGCTGACTCAGCCACCATTCGACATCATATTGTCCGGCCCGGTTTTCCAGCCAGAGCGTCCAGAATTCCGATAAATCTTCCGCATCATACTCGAAGGCTTCCATCAGCCGGCGGAATTTTTCTACATCCGGCATTTGCAGCCATTTGAGATTTTTCAGACTGTCCGCATCCAGAAACAACTCCACTCCCCACACATAGTTCATCATCAGGATTTTCTGGAGGGGCAGATTCTGCTCCAACAGCTCTACAGCCTTCCGCTCATGGTCGTGCCAGTTGAATAGATAAGCGCCAAGAAACGGCAGCCGCATCATTGACCGCTGATGTTCCGTCAGCGGAGAGATTTCCTGCCACTCCAGAACAGGGAAGGTATCCAGGTTGTCTGCGACGGCCTGCTCCTCTTCTTCATACCGCACCAGCGGCTGGTAGTGTTTCATGTACTCAAATTTCAGGGAAGGCTTGAGATCCAGCACCGCCGCCTCCAGCACCTGCTCCTTCGGATATTGGGACAAGTGCTCCTGATAGCTGCTTGCCGCATGGAGCATCGTCTGAATAACAGATACCGCTATTCCATGTGCGCACAGAGCCTGATATAATTCCGCAAATTCTGGAACTTGAATCAATTCCCTCTGGATTTGCGTGGCTTCTTCCTTGCGAATCTGCTCTTGCAGACCCATATCTTCGATTTTTTTACAGGTCTGATCCAGTATTTCTTCTGGAAATTCTCCAGTGAAACGCAGCTGCAGCCCATCGCGCCCCATTCGGGACAACAAAGATAAATGCTTTTCCGCATAGATCATGCCGCAAGACCTCCCATCATTGTTCTTGCCATATTCAAAATTTTCTGTTCGTCTCCTGGATTGTATCGTGCCAAATCACCGCACAACTTGAAAAATTGTTCTAATTCGTCCGCTGCAAATGCCGCCGCGCAGCCCGCAGGCTGTTCCCGCAGCTTTTCGTACACCATATCCAGGGCTTCTTTCACATCCCTATCGTAATAGAAACTTTTTGTAAACTCTTTTAGAGAAGACATCGTACCGTCATAGGTCTGCTCCAACCGTTCGCATTTCTTCTGGTGCTCCTGCTCCCGGCGAAGGCGTTCCTCCCGTTCCGCTTTTTCAGCGTCGGCTTTTTGATCGGCTTCCAGCTCTTCCTTACTGTAGAATTTTTCCTTTAGATGGTCCGCACGGCCACCTGTGTACTTCCCGCTGGATAAAAGGCTTCGCAAAACGGACGCAAGCAGCCGCCTGTCGTATAGCCGCTGCACATCCGAATCTTGTAAAGCGCACCAGATAAACTCTTGATAGCATTTCGGCTCCATTTGGAAAAAAGAAGCCTCGATCCATTCAAAGAGCTGCCGATGCTGCTCTTCTGTCAGGAAAGAGCGTTTGATAAAAAACTCATAGTCTCTGCTGCTGTACCGATTACCCCTTACAAAAAGTTCATGAAAGAAAAACTGCTCCCCAAAAAACTTCTGGAGCTGCACTGGAGTGTATTTCTGCAGCAGACGCCGGACAAAACGGAAGCCCTGCCAGCTGGAGATATTCATGGCATATCCCAAGAGCAGTTTCATCGACTGCGCAGAGGGGCCGTCTTCCTGATGCTGTTCAAAAAACTGCCACAGCCGGATTTCTTTTCTCTCTACCAGCAGAGCAAAAGCTCTATCGGAGGAACGGTGCCATTCCTGGAAGCCATCACAGTAATCAGCGCCCGTTAATTCCCGGTATCTTGCCAGCCATTGAATAATTGGCGTTTTTCCACAAGAGCAGAGCATCTGATCTGTAAACAGTTCCCAGTAATCGCCTTGCGGCACTTCTTTTGCCAGAATATCGTACTGGGGGTCAAAGGCGTCAAAGCGATACGGGAATTCCTTTTTGACGGTTTTCAGCATCCAGATCATTGTCTGTGGTGCGGATGGTATGAGTTCTTTTTTAATCGCCTCCCAGAGATTTGGATACCCGTTGTACTGGACAGCAAACCTTTCATAGCGGCCAAACAACCATCCAACATAGGCATAGAGCCCTTCCGACAGTCCATCCGGTTGGTTTAAGAGCATTTGGCAGCACGCCGATGCGATTTTTTCTGCGGTGGTCCCGTTCCAGGAGATCCTGTCCGGGATTCTGTCTGCCCACACACAAAGGGAATTGGTCAGTATAATTTCCTCACCGCTGTAGCCGGCATCTGTCAGGATTGAAAACTCCCGGCTGTCCGGTTTCATGTTCATTCTGAAAAACTTCGTCAGTGTTCGCAAAACAAGATCTGACTTTCCGCGATACGACTTGATATACGGAGCATAATGCTGGACCAGCCATTCCAGCACGCCGCAGTTTTCAGGCAGGGAAAGCGTGCGTTCTTTCCCCAGCAATCGGAGAAGCTGGCTGTGCATAGTGCGGTACCCTTCCTCCTGGTCATCGAACAGAGACAGGACAAACAAGGCATCCTCGGTCTTGGCATATTCTGTGGCAGCCAGTTCATCCAGCAGGGCGTGTCGGCGGGGCATATCTGTTTCCAACAGATAAAGAGCCCCTTGCAGGTACACATCTCCATTGGAAGTCCGCCGGATCATCTGGAGAAAACTGCCGCGCTGATTTCCAACAAACATATTGTCTGACTGAAGCGCACGGGTTTTCCCCAGTGCCAGCGCCAACGCACGAATAATGCGGACATCTTTTCCCAGCTTCTCTTCAAACCGTTCCAGGACCTCGCCGGGGTAACGGAGGTTATAGGCTTCAAAATAATTCTGTCCTTCTGCCTTTTGTTGCCAGATTTGCGTGTCCACAATATTTCGATAGATCTCCCAGGCTTTTTCTTCTTGAGAGGTGTGTACGACAAGATCTACAAACGCATAGTACAGTTCAAGATCAATGACCTGTTGATATACCTTGTAGGCTGGCAGAAATTCGTTATTCATCTTCGCTCCCTCCTCACTTTGATTCGCTCCATCTGCCTCCAGTAGAGTAATTCCACTCAATCGTTCCATTTTCATAACGGATAAGACCATGAGCCGTCAGAGTCCATCCATCAGAAGTTCGCCGCATCTGTGCGGTGGTATCGTTTAATAGGGGCCTTTTTTCCACAGACAGGCATAGATAACTCCTGTCATTTCGGTTTTGATAAACCTGCCCCACCTGCGGAACAAAGTAACTGCCTTTCATGCTGAAACATCTCCTTTGCCGATAAAGAAGGGGAGGACCGCACCCGTAGCCCTCTCCCTTGTTATTTTTTGACCTGTTTTCTTTTAAGCCACACCAGCCATATTGAAAAACTCATTCGGCGTCAGCACCCGAATGCCCAACTCCTGTGCCTTGGACAGTTTGCTGCCGGCCTTCTCACCGCAGACCAGATAATCGGTCTTGCGGCTCACCGAACTGCCGGCCACAGCGCCCAGAGAGGCGATCAGGCTGTTCATCTCATCGCGGGTATAGGGCTCTACTTTGCCTGTCACCACAATGTTCTTCCCGGCAAATGGAGTGTCCTGGCCGACTGCCTGATTGTTGGCCGCGGCCGGCTTCTGGATGTTCATCATCATCTGTAATTCCTCCCAAATACAAAAATTTTCTTCATTGCAGAACCATTCATGGATATTGTTGTGCAGCGTCTCTCCAAAATCCGGGAGCTGGCGGAAGTCATAGCCCGTATAAACCGCGTCCCGAAATTCTTCAAGACTGCCATGGAACTCCCGGCAGAGAACACCGCTGGCTGTGTTGCCGATCATGGGAATGTCCATGGCAATCACATACCGTTCAAAGGTGGTGTTGCGGCTCTGCTGGACAGCATCCCACAGGCGCTGCCAGGACTTTACGCCAAAGCCCTCCATGCGGATAATTTCATCCCGGTGCTGATCCAGCCGGTATAGATCCAGATAGCTGTGAATCCATCCACGGCCAATCAGTTTTTCCAGCGTCGCCTCGGACAGCCCCTCAATGTTCATCGCCTTCTTGCTGACAAAATGGACAAACTTTTTGAGTTTCCGTGTCTCGCAGGTGGCATTGTCGCAGAACAGAGTCTTGATGATCCGCTCCTTGCCGTTTTCATCCCGCCCTTTGGTTTCATGAACGCGGGTAGGCTGACCGCAGCAGGGGCACTGGTGCGGGAACGCCGCTTCCAGATTGAAACCGCCCCTGTCCATGTTTTCCTCCACATGCGGAATGATCATATTCCGCTTGCTGACCAGTATGCGGTTGCCCGGCATCAGCTCCAGGTCCTCAATGAAGGACAGATTGTGCAGGCTGGCCCGTGTCACTTCGCATCCTTCGATTTCTACTGGAGCAAAGATGGCTACAGGCGCAATCTCACCAGTCCGTCCCGGCGTCCACTCGATGGAACGAAGTGTTGTCTTAAACAGCTCGTCCTCAAATTTGAACGCCAGACCGTCCTTATAGTGATGTCCTGTGCGCCCGCATCTTTTGGAAAAGGCAATATCATTGTAGGTTACAACGATGCCATCGATGGGAATATCGCTGTCTTTTGCATACTGCTGCAGCTGCTTGATGCCGTCCTCGGTCTCCGCCTGCGTCAATGGCCGCTTCGTCACCAGATACTTGCACGGGGTAAAGCCCAGCGGCCGAAGTTCTTTGAGGCGTTCCGACTTGCGGGGCAGGTCATCAAAACCCTCCAGAACATTGAAGGGCATGAAGGTCACACACCGTTCCATGCACTCGCCGGCATCCCGCAGGCGCACCGAGCCAGCCGCCAGATTACGGCCATTCTTGTAGGTTTCACCATTCTCATCCACTATCGAAGTGTTCAGACGCTCGAAATCACGGGGACGGATAAACGCCTCACCGGTGACTACCAGACGCCCCGGGTACTGAATATGGGCTGGAATCCCACTGATTGCTCTGGCGTTGTGAGTGACGATCTCACCCTCATCACCATCGCCCCGTGTGGCCGCTTCCACCAGTTCGCCGTTCTCATAGGTCAGTTTGATGGTAAGGCCGTCCAACTTGAGCATGATCATCACCTGATGCTCGCCCATAAACCAGCACAAATCCACGCTGCTTTTTACTTTATCCAGAGAAAGAAGCGGGATTTTATGGGCGGTTTTCTCCAACTTGCCTACCACGGGATAGCCCACGGTAACAGTGGGAGAGTTCGACATCTGGATGCCCGTCTCCTGTTCCAGTTTGTGAAGTTCGTCAAAGAGCCGGTCATAGACCTCATCGCTGACGCTGGGATTGTTGTAGTTATAGTATTCGTTGCGGTAACGGTTGAGCCGGTCGGTCAGCTCCCGCTGCTTTCTCAAAGTATTCTGTTCCATCAGGCCGCCTCCTCATCCAAAACGCGGAACGCCATAATCAGCGTTTCCGCCGTCTTTGTTTGATTCATATATGAACTGCACACACCGTCCTCAAATGACCAGGTGCTGGCTGCACCCCACCACATTATGGAGCCCCGTCCATCGTTTGCCGCATTGATGCGCGGATCGGGCGGATTGAGGATTTTGGTGTAAACACCCTGGGTATTGACCCATGTGACCTCCCGCAGTTGGCCGATGCATCCGGGCCGGCAGTGGCCGGTGACCTCCAGGCGTGTGCCCGGCCGCAACCTGCGTTTGAGCTGATTCAAATTTTTAATCATGCTGCACCTTCTTCCTTCTTCCGTGGATGGGCGGCATAGCGCCCAAAGTTTAATTCCCTGATCATGTCCTGAATGGTGTCGTCATCCTCCCACGCAGTGGAGAGGGTGGCCCGCTCCGGCCCTTCGCCCACATGGATGCTCACGGTCCCACCGTAAATCTGCATCAACACATCAGGCCGCTGGGCGCAGACGATTGCTAAATTCCCAAGCTGTTTCATTTTCTTCTCCTTCTATCTGATATTCAGCCAGACCACAATGGGCCGGTCAAAGTCCGCAGTCACATAATTCTTTCGCATATGGATAGGGCGGTAACGCCCATCCAGTTCGCACTCCACGCTCTGCTCAATACGGCCTTCGCTCTGGGCCAGATGCTCCCGGAATGCGCGCAGGGTCTGCAGGCGCACCGCCGGCGGGTCGTTCTCCCTGCATCGCAGGTCCGCACAGTACACATAACTGCGCGGATTTTCTTTGAGCATAAAGCCGTAGGTCATATACAGGCGGCACTTGCGTTCCCGCTCCCGCTCGATATGCTTCACATAGTCTACGGCGCTCTTGATGCCCTGTGTCAGATAAAGATACCCCATCTGATAACGCTGCTCATCCGACAGGGGGAGCTCCGTCTTTTCCTGCCCCGGCAGTCCTTTATAGATGTGGAAGCTCTCCGGTGCATAGCGGTAACCGTGGATGTGGTACTCAAAAGATGTTTTTCTCATAAAGCCTCCTTGCAACAGTTGGCCGGACGCCCTCAAAGGACGCCCGGCCATTGCACCTGTATCATGCAGCCGCAGGGAGCTCCTGCTGCTGCACGATTTCTTTGTTTTCCATCAAGTCAGCCAAAAGCACATCTGCCAGCAAATGGCCGGCAAGGTGCCCGGTATGGATGACCACCCGATCTTTCTTCATCTGGATAAACTCCTCGTTGCGCAGGACGCGGCTCTGCGCGGCCAGCTTCAAATCTTGGCCTGTAAGCCGTGCCGCAATGACTTTTTGCCACTTCTGCAGAAATTCCGTCGCCTGCTCGATGTCCTCGTGCTGGCGGTCAAACAGCGTGCGTTTTTGACGCACAGTGCCGTCCGGCTCGATCTCCAGTGTGTAATAGGGATCTTCTGGTTCCTCCGCTCGGCGCAGAAACATGATGAAGCTCTCCCGGCGCTCGATGCGGTCATAGTACCGTTCGCCGGCGCCGTCATTTCCGACACAATGGTGAAGCATCCGTCCCTCTTTGATAATATCAAAAGTATTTTGAGGGGCAATGACCAGATAATCTTCATCTGCATAGGCATACTTTTTCTGCAATTCCTCGCAGATGGAGCGAACATGGGGGTACTTCTTGTCCATGTTCTCTGCTTGAAGCTCCAGGCTTCCAGCCTCACACTGGATAACCAGTTCATCATGCCGCTGACGCAATTTACGCGCACGATAGATAATTTCATCGCTGGTGTCGATATGCAGACGCTCTGCCATAGCAAGGTAGTCCTGCCATGTGGTCAACGCCTGCCGACAACTTCCGTCAAAATACGGCTTCTGTTTTTGCAGATAGTTTCGGATCTGAATCGGACTCATGCGGTCCGCGATGAACAGAATATCTTTGGCGCTGATCCGTTCTTTTTTAAACCAGCGAAACAGTTCATCCGGTATGCGTTGATTGGTCCGCTTTTCAAGCTGCAACCATGCCAGGTCTTCCGTATCGCCATTTATCTGCCGCAGACGGCGGAATTTGGGGCCGTCTAATCCCAATGCTCGAATCAGTCGCGTCTCATTTGGATAGAGTATCCGTTCCCGCACAGAATCACAATGTTCAAAGCATTCTTTTGTCAGCCTCGGCAAGTCTGCCTTCCAAATCTGCTCCATCTTCGGCATCCGCTTCCAAACAGCCAAATACTTTTCCGGATCAGTCACCGGATGGGTGCGTATCCACTGCACAAGGCCAGTGCCGAACAGCTCCTTCTGTTCCATGCAGGGAAGGCTCTTGCCATAGACCCTGCCTGTCTGATTGCCACAGTAACTATAGTAGCAGGGATTACCGGAAATCCAGCGTGTTTCCCGCTGGCAATACACGCCCCAATAGTAAGAGCGTATTTCTCCACTGCGGTCATAAATCGAACGGCGAAACTCATGCCAGTAAGGCTTTCCAGAGGGCAGACTGTCTTTCCAGTAAGTCCTCTCTGCCCAGAATTCACGGAGAACAAAGCCATCCTTGCACCGCTGAATCAGATAAGCATAGTCCTTTTCTGTCCGAATATACCCGGCGCGCCCCAGGGCTTTGAATACAATGGGATGTCGGCAGCAGGCACAGCGTCCTTTCTTATTGTGATATGGATGCCCGGATATAGGGACCTCTTTCCCACAAAAGGTACAATAACCGTTTTGGGCTCCGCCGCGTTTATAGCGATAGAAGATGAAATTTTCCCGCACAGCCACCTTATCAATCCAGCGCATCCAATCCTTGGGCAGTTCAGGCACCTGAGCCAGATCCTGATCCCACGCGCCGGTAATTCGTTTATGCCTCTGCTCCAACTGTTCGTCCCGTACATTTCTCTGAAAATCAAGGATACCGAGATCACCGCCGCGTTCCCCACAAAGATAGTCCTGTACTACGGCAGCATCTTTCTCACTGGCCCAGCAGGTGGCATAATAGTTTCTCCCCGGCCAATTCAGCCTGTCCAGTTTGGCGTCCCGCCATTTTTTCTCTAAATGGTCGTAAGTCAGAAACTGGTGCGCTTTCTTGTCAAGGAACACTTCATAAGCAGGATTGTTGCCATCCAGCCGCAGATGTTCCGGCAGATAAAAAGCCGCTTTGAGGATGCCATCCTGAACGACACAGTTCATATATGGATAGTAGGTCCGTTCAACATAGCGATAGCCATAGGGGCTTTCATGCTGTTTCGGCTCATCTGCTATTGCTGCCTGTTTCATCTCCGGCGTTGCCGTCAATTTCGGCATTGCCAGAAGTGCAGATTTCTTCAATTTAGTTCACCATCCTTTTTTCAAGCTCCACTCCATACCAAATTCCTGGTTGGAGCGTTTTCCCGTCGATCTCCGCCACCACGATCTGCTGGATGCCGCCGGTAGTGCCGTCCTCTTTTGCAAACGCAAGTACATCTCCGTTCCGAGTCCCTTTTGCAATAGGGTCGGCGCCGCGCACCGCTGCATAGCCATTCCACGCTTCAGCTTTGTCCGCCTTTATATTGCTGTTCCACTTCCGCTTCGGGTGGTCTGCCATAAAAGCAAGGCCATGGAGGAAGAGTTCTTTTTTTGTCAGCCGTTTCAAAATTGTCAACTCTGTACAGGAAATTTTGGAATCGACACCATCTTCGTCAATGTCTCCGCCAGCATCGACAATATAGTATTCTGCGTGGTTTATATCTCCGTAATAGCGCAAGCAATCCAGCGGGTCCTCAGCACAGTGAAAGCCATTATGAGCGCAGTTGGCCTTTTCCGTTACATTGAGTCCCATCCTGAACTGGTAACCTCTGCAAATCAGGCCGGGAAGAAATCCTTTATATGCAATCATGCTGCACCCCCCTTAACCTGCCTTTGTCATGCCGAGATCCAGCAGCGATAGTTGACCATCGTTGGCAGGCTTTTCCTTCTGCACAGGCTTCGGTTTGGCTTCTGCCTTTTTCTTTTCCTTCTGCTTCTTTTTGGTGGTTCTGGCGAAATCTTTTCCATAGTAGGGGTTCGGTACAAACTTTTCTTCTTCCTTATGATCCTCTTTGGCGTCTGGGTTGCGGAAATAATCCTCTGCCCACTGGTAGCACAAATCGTCCGGAACATCACAGCCATACCCTTGGCTGCCCGGACCTGGCTGAATGCCGCTTGCTTTGAGTTCATCCTGAATGTAGTCCCACGCCTTGCGGCTGATGTACTGGAAACAGTGGATCATTGACTTGCGCGGGTGCATGGTGAGGCGTGCGAAAGCAATATCCTCCAGGCACTTGGTCTGGATAAATTCTGCCACACACTCTTTCATGTTGCGCCGGGTCAGTTTTTCTGTATCTGCGTTGACCCGCTGCATGGAGGCGTTCACCACCTCGTCGTCGCTCATCGCGGCCAGACGCTCCAGCTGCTCCTGCTCGGCCTTTTTCTTTTCAGCCTGCCGGGCTTCCCATTCTGCTTTACGCTTGGCTTCAGCCGCCTCATGCTCGGCACGGCGTTTTTCCTCGTCCGCATCGGTGGTTGCATCGGCCTTGGCGGGTGCCTCCTGCTCTTTACCGGCATCCTCCCCATCCGTGTCCGCTGCCTCGGAAGCATCGTCTCCGTTCATTTCCGCCAATTCCTCGGCCCCATCGTCTGCATCAAATGCGGGCGATGACGGCGTTTCCACGGTAGGGGAAGCCGCTGAATGGCTGGCCGACGGCACCGGCAGCTCGTCAAAAGTTTCCTCATCCTCAAAGGCGTTTCCTGCCGATACCTGTTCTGCGGGAAGTCCGAGCTCCTCCTGCTTGTTCAGCGCCATTTCTGAAAAATATCCCATAGTGATCTCCTTTCCGTCGTTTCATAAAAAGGCACGGAACAGGCCAATGCCCATCCCATGCCTTTGCCACATTGTTTTACAGCACATAAACCAATGTACTGTAACCGTCAAAGCAGTAACACACCACATTCGGATATTGCTTTGACCATTCCTTGATTTGATCCTGTATTGCTTGAGCCGCCCTGCGCGCTGAACCGTTCCACGGCGGCGGAACCGTCACCGTGAAAAAGCCTTTTTTTGTACGGGCCGCACATCAGCGTCCAGATGGACGCATTGCTCCAGGAGTGCCAAAAGCTGGCTCTCCTTTGTCTCACTCACGACAACCATCAAAACCTCTCTTGTGTCTTTTCTGGAATTTCCTTCTTTGCGAGCATAGGGGAAAACTTTACTTGTCTAAACTGGTCTTGTCCGCTTACATAATAATACGCCCGCTTGGCACCGTGATTCAGTTCCACTACATCGGAAACCGCCATTGGCCGCCCGCGGCAGCCTTCAGGCAGCCGCTCCCGGCAGTCGGCAAACAGGCGCTTCAAAAGTGTGTCATCCGATTCCTCCGCTGGGCAGTAGATTTCTCCACTTCCTGCCACATAGTACATCGCCGCAGGCGGCTGTTCATAACCAGCCGCTTTTAACGCTGTAATATCCTTGAAAGCAAATGGGATCGCGTTCTCTTCGTCCAGTTGAAGTTGATAAAGTACAAACCTTTGTTTTCGCCGCTGTGGCTCCAACAGGGCGGCAAGAGCGTCCCGGCCGCCGCACAGGAAGGTTTTATGTTCCTCCCCCGTCAGCCCCAGATACTCTGTCAGTCCGGTGTCTTGCTCGGCCCGGTGCTGCCACTGTTCCACGCAGTCCTCAATGTGGGCCAGCTTGCACAGCCCGCGCAGATACTGCTCTTTGAAACTCAACTTTTCAATTTTCTTTTGCCGCTGACTGCCCTGGCGCAAAGCCAGCTGCCAGTCATCAAACCCTTTATAATTGGGATTCCAAGTCAACCGCCGGCAATTCATGCCGTGCTTTTGCGCCATTAAGTAAATTTTGGATGCCCCGGCCATGGTCATTTTGTTGTTGTACTTGTCCATGTCATGGGCTTCGATAATCTCCTCTGTACCACTCTGCGCCAGCAACGCGAACATAGCGTCCAACGGACTGGTGTTATTGGCGCCGGCAATCGCGGCGAAAGTGCGCCCGGTCAGGCAATGGGAGATGTCTGCTTTCAAAAGACCTTCAATCACATAAACGACACGGGCAGATGGATTTCCTGCCAGATGTACCGGGCTGCCCGATCCTGTCCCGCCCTTTTTTGAGGAAGACGAAAACCAGATATATTTTGCTCCCGGCTTTTCCGGCGGATCATCCTTGTTTTTCAGCGGTATATCCAGTTTGATCTGGAATCCCTGCAACATGCCGTCAAAGCCGATGGCAGGGATCAGGATGCCGGCTGTCTTTTTATAAAAAGCCATAGTCCAATGTCCACCGTTATCCTGGTAAAAGCCCGGCACTCCCTGCACCTTGCAGCCCTGCTTGATCAGCCGTTCTGTAATAGACCGGCATAGAAAAGGCGGTGGGGTGCTCTTAAATCCCAGTGCGTCAATCTGTTCATCAGACAGCCCGCGTTTAGGGGAGCGCAGATGTTCCCGATGTGCCGGCCGCAGCGTAAGTTGAGCAAGCAGCAGGGATAGCGTCTGGTGGATCTCCGCTGGACTGGCCTTATTCGACTGTGGTACTGTTTTTCGCTCGGAAGAAGAATGGCCGGCAGGGGCAGCCCAGGCCCCTGAAGTTGAAGGGCTTGGGCTGGCCGGCCGCTGTTGGGCTTCATTCCCGGAGCGTGCGTGTTCCTCTTGGATATTGTCACACAGAGCTTCTGCAATCTCCCAGTAGGCATCGGATGTAGTCGTATGGTTAAGTTCAGCATACAGCGCCAGCATTCCGCCATGTGCATCGCAGTAGTTGCACCGCCAGACATTCTTGACGAAATTGACATTCATCCGTCCCCGGCGGTCACCGCAGAACGGGCAGTCCACATAGACGCTGTTCGCCTGTTGACGCCTGATGCGTAGGTTTAATAGATTGACAACTTCCATGATGCCGAAAGGAAATTCATCCGGGTATGAGCCCATTTGTCATTCCTCCCTTCATACCCGAGCCAGGGCTTCGCATCAACCAGCCTTTTGAAGTGAATTGAGGACCAGTTGGGCAGCAGCCCGAACGATGTTGTCCTTGCTTTTGTTGCCCGGAGTCAAATAGAAACGCAGATTGACAGGCCGCTTCTTCGCCACCTCTGCGATAGTCAGCCCCCGGCATACGCCGCTGTCCACAACGACCTCCTGTGCCTGTTCCAGCGTCATCACCTTCAGAATATCCTCTACTGGCATATCCGGGGTGTATGCAGGGGCCTCTTGTACGACTTTGGCTTCGGGGACCTCCTGTGCCTCCTTGGCGACTGTCAGATCCTCCGCAGGGCGCTGAACTGGCAGTTCTTCCGCAGGGAGATGAATTGGCAATTCCTCCGCTGTCTTGCTGTTTTCCGGCTGCTCTGTCGTTGGCGCGGAATCCGCTGGCAGCGTATCCGTGTTTGTAGTAGGGCTTACCGGCAAACTCTGCTCATGGGCCGGAGTTGCTGCAGGCTGAATCTTCGTTCTTGCTGTTTCTGCGTTTTCAGATGCCCTCTGTGGCGTTTGTGTGCCCCCGGAAACGGAATTACCCTCGGAAAGAACAGCGGCCTTCTGCGAGGCGCTGGAGGGCTCCTGCGGCAACACAGTGCTCACAGGCGGAGTAATGGCAGAGGGCTGCGTTTTACTCACAGGCGCCGCTTTCTGTACGGAAGCGGCATGAGTGTCGGCGCTCACAAGCTGGATGCCAAATCCAGCGTCCGAAAGGGCCTGGCTCAACGCCTCATTTTGAGCTGCCTTCACAAAGTCCCTGCTATCCTGCATGGTCTGCTGGGCAACGCTCACGCTGAACGGCTCCGCGTCACTGCGGTCCAGAAATACCTTTGCCTCGAAAATCGCCATCTGCTCTGTGATCCTCATGGCCGTCAGACGCATACGCCCGTTGGGGTGTGCCATTCGGAACCAGAGTTTCTGATAGGGCAAGTCCAATTTCATGGAGTCCCCGGCACGCCGGAGGAACTTCAGCGGATCAAACCCCGGTACCTTGTTCAGTTCCGCAGCGGCAGGAACGGCCTCGTACATCGTTTTTGCATTATTGTTGTTGTCACTCATCTTCATAAACTCCTTCCTGTATAATAAATAGGGGACGCTGGGCATTTTTCTGCACCTTGCGTCACATTTTTAGCCTGCGTGCTTCAATTCTTTTTCCAAGTCCGCCGGAACGGGAATACCGGCCCGCCGGGCGTACGCCTTATAGTACAGGTGGATGCGCTCACCCAGAAGCGTGTTGCGTTTGCCGATCTCGTTGCGATGGATTGCCATGAACAGTACCTGCTTTTGACCGATGAGCACCACACGCTTTTTTGCGCGGGTAATGCCAGTGTAGAGCAGATTTCGATAGAGCATGACAGTATGTGCCTTTAAGAGCGGCATAATGACCGTATCGTACTCGCTGCCCATTGCTTTATGAATCGTGGTGGCATAGGCGAGGTCCAGATTGACCATATCCTCTATGCCGTACTCCAACTCACGGCCCACACCGAAGTCAAGTCCAACGCGAGTTCCATCTTCATCATTTTTGATATAGCGGATGAATCCCAGGTCGCCATTGGATACCTTGGCAGTGTTTTTGGTCTGCATGATCCGGTCATTGACCCTGAATACCTTGACACCGATTTTGATTTCTTCCTCGGCGGAACGGAACGGGTTAACCACTTCGCGGATCGCTTCGTTGAGCTGTTCCGCAGAGGCCGCGCCATCCGAGCGGAAAGGCGACAGGATCTGCACCCGGTCAATCCCACTTTCCTCGATCTCCCGGCAGTAGCGGGCAACAATTCGTTCAGCGGCTTCCGCCTGATTGTTGCTTGCCATGAAAACGAAATCCTGGCCGTAGTACAGCTTGGTGTTGCCTTCGTTAATGAATTTGGCGTTGTAGGCGATCAGGCTGTCCTTGGACTGACGGAAAATCTGATCCAGCACCGTCACGGTGATAAGGCCGCAGTCAATCAGTTCGCGGAACACATTCCCGGCGCCTACACTGGGAAGCTGATCCGGGTCTCCGACAAGAATGACCCGTGCTCCACCTTTGATGCGTGAGAAAAATTTATTTGCCAGCCACATGTCCACCATGGAAAACTCATCCACAATGATCAAATCGGCCGAAAGCGGCTCTTGGGTGTTGTTGCGTTTTATTTCATCTTCCTCGCTGGCGAGCCCCAAAATGCTGTGCAGCGTTTTGGCCTTATCAACCCCGGTGCTTTCCGCCATACGCCGGCTGGCTCGGCCTGTCGGCGCCATCAAGGCGATCTCTCCCTGGGGATGCAGGCGGCGGTAGACCTCCAAAATTGTTTTCAGCACGGTTGTCTTGCCGGTGCCCGGGGAGCCTGTGATGATGGAAAGATTGTGGCGATAGGCTGCATACACAGCCGCTTCCTGTTTTGAGGACAGCGCCAATCCAATTTCTCGTTTGACCTGCTCCAAAATTTGTTCGATCTTCTCCGGAGCAGGAGGCTCCACCACACGCATCGCAATCCGGCGGGCGGTTTCATCCTCTTGTGCAAACACACGGGGAAGATAAATGTCTCCTTTGACGGATACGACCTCTCCATGCAGGATCATATCTTCGAGGACATCGCTGACCTCTTGTGCATGGAGCCGAAGCGAAGGAATAGGGATTTTAGCGTTGAGTAATTGGAGCGCCTCTTTTTGCAAAGCCTCACTGGTCAAAAACAAATGTCCGTTTTTCCCCTTACTATCCTCCAACGCCCAGAACAAGGCGCCTTTGATTCGCATAGGGGCGCGCAGGTCGCCTCCGTTTTTCTGAACGATGGCATCCACCCTTAAAAAGCCAAAACCGGATATTTGGCAAAGCTCAAACGGACTCTTTTTCAAAATGTCCACGCTGGCCGGGCCGAAAAACTGATAAATCTTCTGCGCTGTTTTCGGTGTAATCTTGAACGGGGAGAGCAGCGTCATCAGGTCTTGCAACATCCGGCTCTCTGCATATGAGGTCTTGATGGCCTCCAGCTTGTTCTCCGTGATGCCCTTGATCTCCAGCAGCCGCTCCGGGCGATTTTGCAGAATGTCCAGTGTCTCCACGCCGAAGCGTGATACGATCTGTTTGGCGAGCGCCGGCCCAATGCCTTTGATAAGACCAGAGGCCAGATAGCCTTCCACTCCACTCTTGGTTTGAGGGACAATTTCATGCCACTGCTCCACCTGAAGCTGCATCCCATACTTTCCTTTTTTCCATTCGCCATCCAGTTCCAGTTCTACCGCATCTGTGCGGGGCAGTTCGTAGCCGGTTGCCACAAACCGAATCAGATGATCCTTGCGTCGGCGGGTAGACCTGGCTTCTTCGGGTACATCCTTCTCCGCGGTTTTTACACTGATGATGCAGAACTTATTTGCAGGATTATAGTAAATTGTCCCATCATAAGTTCCTCTATGGATCAAATCATTTTCCTCCTTTCTCATGCCGTCTTGGTATCAATTTTCACACTGAACCTTCGGGATTCTGAAACGGTTACATACTGCTCGTAAATATCAGGGTGGTCCAGCTTCAGCCGTATCAGATTGTCTTTGTCAATGCCGGGCGTTCTCACTGGATTGTAGGTGACAATATACTTCACCCCATCCTGTTGGCAAACGGCCTTGCAGCTCTTGCCCATTTCCGCAACCAGCGCCGCCTTCAGCCGCTTCATATCCGCCTCGATCTCTTTGCTGCCTGCTTCCGTGAGTTTCTTCTGCTCTTGGAGCTGGAGATAGCGCATCAATTTGGCTGTCAGGCTCAAATCAAGCGTTACAACGGGGGCATCCTGATCCGCGGAGCCCGTATGCCGGCGCACGCTTTCAAGCACCAGATCACCATCTTCGGTATAAGGCGGCGGCGTCCTGGTAAGAACATGGTTTTCCCAGAAATACTGCTCCAGGAAAATCATCTCCTCCTCATAGGACTCATCCCGCCGGATTTCACGAATAATGGTTTCTTCCTCGTTGTTGCCATACAGGCAGCAGAAGAAGCAGCGGTCCACATTCATGACAGCCATATAGTGCCGCCCTTGGGTTTCATAATAGACGGGAACAGTTTCTTCACCGTTTAGCCACCAGTTATCCCTTGCGTTATAATTTGTCGTTTTAATCTCCAGAATTGCGGTACTGCCATCCGGCAATTCCACAAAATAGTCCACATCGGCCAGCATCCACGAATACTGTGGGTGCTGGAACATTTTTTTGATCTGATAGACCTTGTACCCTGTGCGGTGTTGGAATATCTTCGCCACCAACGGCTCCAACAGGTGCCCCATTTCCAGAGCAACCCAGTTGTCCTCATTATCTTCGACCGCTACGATATTCAACTTGTCAAAGTAGAGGTCTCTTGCCGTCCGCCAGGGTGAAATTCCCAGCAGAGCCGCCACATCACTGCCGCCAATCCCTTTCCGGCGGTATGCAAGCCATTCCTCTTCGGACAGGCCCGCCGTTTCCACCAAAATTTGGGGTTGACTTCGCTTTTCGGCGGCTACATTGCTCGCCGGCATCTTTAGCACCCCCTCCGTGTTCGGCGGGGAATAGCGTGTACTCGAATCATTGGACTATGGACTTGGCTGGATTTGGGCACCTTCTGATGCTGCCAGTTCTCCAAAGGCCATTTCCTTTTTGCCATAGGCTCCTGCCTTCGCTTTTTTACATTCATGCGTGTTACCTGCCTTTCTGTAGTTTGATATATCCTCAAAGCCGTTTCCGGCATTTGGGCGACAAAAAAGCGAGCATGACAAAGGGCAAAACGCCTGTTGTCCATAGTTGCCTATGAACCAATGTCATCCTCGCTGATGGGGAAACCCCGAAAAATAAAAAAAGCCAGTAATATACTGGCCCGAATGGGCGCAGCAATACTACTGGCACAAATACAATCTTAACTGCGTGTGCAATGCAGGGCTTTGAGCCTTGCCGTACAGATACAAGATCTGTATCCCACATGGGGAACGCACAAAAATCAATTACAAGTACAGGATAGCACAATATATTGATTTAGTCAAGAATGAATATCTATATTTAGTGTTTCGGGCGCGTGCTTTTACTTTCTCAAAAGTTTTTGAGAAAGCATGTAATGTGTGCAGAAATTCCTGCACCATTTTCCTATTTATAGGGCGTACAGATATAGCAGGATGTTCCATGCTGATCTGTACGCCTTTGTACTTTGAAAAAAGAATAACTCTGTTTCAGGGGTTATACAGGGAGCGCGGATAGTGTGCGGAGACTTTGTGTGCTCACCCACGGTTGAAATACTGCATAGCAGGCCCTGGCAATACGCGGCGGAAAGCCCCGGCGCAGGAAGTGACCTGGGACAGCTTACTTAAATATTTGGAATCGAACGCCTTGTTTTTTACTTTTTTGTTGATGTGGCGGCAGAGAAAGCGTATATGATATATGTAGGGAATCGTAGGCTTCTTTGTCGGCCACACAGAAAGGAGGCTATTCGTGGCTGATAAACAATTTCTTGAAAACACAGATCGGAATAATGCAGAAAAACGGAGCTATTCCGTTTCAGAGGCTGCTGAGATCCTGGGCGTCAGCAAACGCTCCATTTATAACCTGTGCGCCAGCGGAGCATTCAAATCTGTACGCATAGGGACTAAATTGAGGATTTCCAGAAAGTCCTTTGACGAATGGCTTGATGGTTCCGATTGATTTGGAAGGGAGCCTACAACTATGGCATCAATACAGAAACGCGGTAAGAAATATGCTGTTGTCTACACCTATGATGACTCAAAAGGTGAGAAGAAACAGAAGTGGGAAACTTTTATAACCAAAAAAGAGGCGTTGAAGCGGAAAGCCGCGGTGGAAAATGAGATCAATAACGGCACTTTTATTCCGCCCAGTGAACTGACCGTAAAAGATTTTCTGCGAGACTTCGTAGAACTATATGGAACCAAAAGATGGGGACTGTCTGTTTATGCTTCTAATAATGGCTTAATCAGCAATTACATTAACCCGTTGATTGGGGACGAAATTGTGCAGGACATCAATCGCAGGTCAGTGGACCAATTCATCCAGAAGCTGCAGAAAACGCCTCCAATCGAAACTCCATACAGACATGCACGGACAGACTTTGTTACGCCATGCACCATTGAAAAGATTATTAAGCTGATGCGCTGTGCATTTCATCAGGCTGTCCGCTGGGACATTATTGGTAAAAATCCGTTCGAGGATGCAATCTTGCCCAAGCGGGAGAAAAAGGTCAGAGCCATCTGGACTGCCGATATTATTCGAGATGCTCTCAACCACTGCTCGGATGGAAAGCTGTATGTCGCAATCAACCTGGCCTTTGCCTGCTCCATGCGGATGGGCGAAATCACCGGCCTTACATGGGACTGTGTTCATATATCAGATGAAGAAATCGCTCGGGATGATGCCTTCGTCTGGATTGAAAAAGAGCTGGCCCGTGTTGACCAGAAGGCTATCAACGCAGTTGGCGAAAAGGACATCCTCTTTGTATTCCCGCGCTTGATGGGCGGGAAGTCTTCTACGCGGCTCGTTTTGAAAAAGCCTAAAACAGAAAGCAGCATTCGTAAGGTTTGGATTCCGCGAACTCTTGCCTTTATCTTGCGGGAATGGAAAGAGAAGCAGGACAAGCTCAAGGAGTTTATGGGCGATGACTATATCGACTACAATCTGGTTTTGGCGCAGGAAACGGGCCGCCCCTGTGAAGATCGGATTATTGGAAATCAGTTTGAACGATTGAAAAAATCCGCTGGTCTTCCAAATGTTGTTTTTCATTCTCTCCGTCACTCCAGCACAACTTATAAGCTGAAAATCAATAAGGGAGATGTTAAGGCAACGCAGGGTGATACCGGTCATGCACAAAGCGACATGGTTACCCAGGTTTACGCACACATCTTGGATGAGGATCGGAAGGTCAACGCCCAGAAATTCGAAATGGCCTTTTATGCGAACGCGGATTTGCGTGGCGTTGAGCAAAGGCTTCGCGCAGAAAGCGCCGCTGCTGAACCTGACTCTGAAATTCTGCTGAAGCAGTTGGAGGCTAAACCCGAACTCATGGATGCCTTCACGAAAAAGTTTGTTGAGCAGTATGGAGAACAGATTATGAACCAGTTAGCAAAAAAACTGATTGGTGCATAAATACACAGGAAGGCATGAGACGACACAAAACGCTGCGGCAGTGCTCATTAGCAAAATGAGCAATTTTTTCAAGTTTGGCATAAAAATCGTTCGAGTCCTGTGCCGGAAATTTGAGCAGATGGGAGTAAGAAGTCTCCACTCTAACCAATGATAAAAAGGAAATCTGTTCTAATCCTCGTAGCGAAAAAAGATAAGGAAAATGCCGCAACCTCTTGCGGTTACGGCATTTATGGCGTCCCCGGGCAGATTTGAACTGCCGGCCCCACGCTTAGGAGGCGTGTGCTCTATCCAACTGAGCTACGGAGACATATTCGATTTTTCATGGTCAAGGATGGAGCGATCCGCCTCCCAGGACTTTGATGACCTGATTATTAGGAGGCGCACGCTCTATCCGGCTGAGCTACTGAGACATACCACGACTGCCATTGTAACGCAGATGCGGCGGGTTTGTCAACGGTGAAAGAAAGAAAAAGTTGGGGAAAAGGCTTGCAATCACCTCTTTGAGAGCATATAATACAAAGGTTAGTGAATTTATACCCGAGAGAAAGGGGTCTTACCTTTGCAGAACGAGAAATTGAGAAATGTGGCGATCATCGCCCACGTCGACCACGGCAAGACCACACTGGTGGATCAGATGCTCAAGCAGGGCGGCGTCTACCGCGAGAATCAGGAAACGGTGGAGCGAGTCATGGACTCCAACGATCTGGAGCGTGAACGCGGCATCACCATTCTGGCCAAGAACACCGCCATCCAGTATGGCGACACCAAGATCAACATTGTGGACACTCCGGGCCACGCCGACTTCGGCGGCGAGGTGGAGCGTATCCTGAAGATGGTCAACGGCGTTATCCTGCTGGTGGACGCAGCGGAGGGCCCCATGCCCCAGACCCGCTTCGTCCTCAGCCGCGCCCTGGAACTGGGCCATCGCGTCATCGTTGTCATCAACAAGATCGACCGGCCCGACCAGCGCATCCATGAGGTCGTCGATGAGGTGCTGGAGCTGCTGCTGGATCTGGATGCCACCGCCGAGCAGCTGGACAGCCCCATGCTGTTCTGTTCCGCCCGCAACGGTACCGCCAGTTACTCCCCCGATGTGGTGGGCACCGACCTGAAGCCTCTGTTCGACACCATTCTGGACTATATCCCCGCGCCGGAGGCCGACCTGGACCAGCCGTTCCAGATGCTGGTCAGCGCCATTGACTATAACGAGTTCGTGGGCCGTATCGCCATCGGCCGCGTGGAGCGCGGCGTACTGAAGCAAAATCAGGAGATCGCGGTGTGCAACTACCACGATCCCGACGCGCCGGCCAAGAAGGCCAAGGCCGTCAGCATGTACGAGTTTGACGGTCTGGGCAAAAAGCCCATCACCGAGGCCACGGCGGGCAACATCATCGCCATGTCCGGCATCGGCGACATCACCATCGGCGACACCATCTGCGCGCCGGACTGCGTGGAGCCGCTGCCCTTTGTAAAGATCAGTGCCCCCACCATGGAGATGACGTTCTCCATCAACGACTCCCCCTACGCCGGCCGCGAGGGAAAGTTCGTTACCTCCCGCCAGCTGCGGGAGCGCCTGTTCCGCGAGACGCTGAAGGACGTCTCCCTGCGTGTCACGGAGATCGAGGGCGCCGCCGATGCCTTCAACGTGGCGGGCCGCGGTGAGATGAGCCTGTCCATCCTCATCGAGACCATGCGCCGCGAGGGCTACGAGTTCCAGGTGTCGCCCCCCCGTGTGCTGTACCAGACCATAGACGGCAAGAAATGCGAGCCCATCGAGCGCCTGGTAGTGGACGTTCCCAGCGAGAGCGTGGGTGCGGTCATTGAGAAGCTGGGCAGCCGCAAGGCGGACATGCTGGAGATGACCCCTGTGGGCAACCGGATGAAGATCGAGTTTCTGGTCCCCAGCCGCGGCCTGTTCGGCTACCGCAACGAGTTCCTGACGGATACCCGCGGCGAGGGCATTATGGCCAGCGTGTTCGACAGCTACGCCCCCTATAAGGGTGATCTGAGCCGCCGCAACACCGGCTCCCTGGTCTCCTTCGAAACGGGCGAGAGCGTGGGCTACGGCCTGTTCAATGCCCAGGAGCGCGGCGCTCTGTTCATCGGCCCGGGCGTGCCGGTGTATGAGGGCATGATCGTGGGCGTCTCCCCCAAGCAGGAGGACATTACGGTCAACGTGTGCAAGAAAAAGCAGATGACCAATATGCGCGCCGCCGGTTCCGATGAGGCACTGCGTCTGGTACCGCCCCGCAAGATGAGTCTGGAGCAGTGTCTGGAGTTTCTGGCGGACGACGAGCTGCTGGAGGTCACGCCCAAGAGCCTGCGTATGCGCAAGACCATCCTGAATCACGAGAAGCGTATGAAGGCCACCCACGGCGGCAAAAAGAACTGAATCAGGTAAACAACAGGGCAGCCTGCGGCATCCGCCGCAGGTTGCCTTGCTGCGTTTTTGCGGCGGCGCTGTGCGCACCTCGCAGGGGCCGCCAAGTCAAAAGGTACAGGGAGCGCTCCGCCGAATCCGGAAAAAGGGAGCCTGTCCATCGGACAGGCTCCCTTTTTTGCATTTATCCGCGCCTACCCTCGCGGTGAGGGCACGAACAGGAAGTTCAGATCCGCCTGAGTGGGCACCCCATCCAGCGCGGCGCTGTCGCTGTACTGCCACATGTCGAAGGCATAGTAGAAATCGGGATAGTCGTTGTAATCCGCCACCCAGAGGGACCAGTCGGCCAGACGGCTCAGGTCGTACTGGTAATACCCCTGCTGCCGGTTCAGATAAATACCGGCGGAGCAGCCGCCCTGCTCCACGACGCGGCAGAAGGCGGCGGCTATGTTGGTCAGACGGGAGGCATCGAAGGAGGCGGTACGGGAATCGTCGGCGAATACCGGCTCCCAGTCGAAGTAGACCGGCAGGTCCAGCGGCACGCCATCCAGCAGGCCAAGCACGTAGTCGGCCTCCATAATGGCCTCCTGCACCGTGACGGCCTGGGAGAAAAAGTAGGCGCCTACGTCGATACCGGCGGCGCGTGCGCCGCGGACGAAGGTGCGGAAGCTGCTGTCCTCACGGAGAGCGCCCTGGGTGTAGCCGCGATAGCCCACGCGGAGGATGGCGAAGTCCACACCCTGCCGGGCCAGCTGCTGCCAGTCCGTTCCGGACTGATAGTCGGACACGTCCACGCCCAGCCGCACCGTGCCGGACATGCCGGTGTAGCGGAGGACGCCGTTCTCATCACGGGTGAAATCGTTGGCGGTAAAGGGGTTTACCGCCAGATTTTTGTGGGGTGTCAGCCAGACCATGTTGGCGCCGTCATTGACATAGACCTGACCCGCATGGGGGCCCTCCGGCTCCGGCTCGACACGGGGCTGGCGGGGCAGCAGGCTCAGGATCACCGGCACGGCAATGGCCAGTGCGGCCAGCAGGATGGCCAGCGGCAGCAGACTGCGGCGTCTCCTGCGGCGGGTGCGGCGGGGATGGGTGGTGGTTTCTTCCATAGGGTTCACCGGCTTTCTCGTTGGAACACGTGGATGTCGAAGGCGATGCGGCAGTCCAGTGCATCAAGTTTACATAATTTTTCAACGCCGCTTTTCGGCGTTTTCCAGCAGTAGGGGGTCATGCCGAACAGCGCCTGAATATCGGCGGGGCTGTTCAGGTGGATGGTGTCCTCCACATGGCGGATGGTGACGTAGTGAAAGCCATCGTAGGGCGTCTCCTTCACCTCGTTGGGGTAGGGACGGTCATAGAGCACCTGCTTCATCTCCCAGAGGTGCATGGCGGAGGGGACCACGTAGAGGAAGTGACCCTCCGGCCGCAGGACGCGGCGGAATTCCTCGATGGCCAGCGGGGAGAAGCAGTTCAACAGCAGGTCGATGCTTCCGTCCGCCACCGGCAGGCGGTAGGAGGAGGCCACAGCCAGCTCCAACGCATGTTCCCGTTTGGCGGCCAGCCGGAGAATGAATTTGGAGATGTCCGTACCGGCCACGCGGGGCGATTTACCGGCCCCGCACAGGGCGCGGTAGATGGCGGCGGTGTAATATCCCTCGCCGCAGCCGCTGTCCAGCACCGCGGGAGCGTCGCCGGTCAGGGAAACGGAGAGTTCACATAACGCATCACGCAGTGGGGCGTAATAGTCCTTGGAGAGGAAGGCGCAGCGGGCGGCGGCCATGGCCTTGTCGTCGCCCGGGGCCTTGGAGTGCTTCCGATTCACGGGGAGCAGATAGGTGTGGCCCTCGCGGGCGATGTCGAAGCTGTGACCGGCGGGGCAGCGGTAGGCGCCGTCCTGCCGGACCAGCGTACCGCCGCACAGGGGGCAGACGAACAGACTGGTCATAGGTCACGCCCCTCCGGCAGTGTCACGTCGTGTATCCAGCGGCCCTTGCGGATGCGGTACCAGCACAGGGGACATTTCAGCAGGGACTCGGCTTGCACGGCGGCAGCTACCCACCAGCAGGAGGCGTCCGTCACCAGTGCTATCACCGCCGTCAAAGGCAGGGCCACCAGCCACTGGGGGGAGATGTCCAGTGCGGCGGAGCAGAACACGTCGCCTCCGGCGCGGAGCACACCGGTGACGGCGGTGATGGAATAGGCATGCAGGGGGATGGAGGCGAAGCCGGTGACGGCCAGCGCCGTGGCGATCAGGGCTGTCTGGTCATAGAGCTTGAACAGGGGGAACACGATGGGCTGGAACAGCAGGGGGACCAGCGCCAGCGCGACCGCCGCCAGCGCCAGACCCACCAGGATGGTGACCCACAGCAGGGTGTGGCTCAGGTCCAGCACCTCCTGATGGCTCTTGCCCTCGCCGATGGCCTTGCCCACAATGACGGCGGTGGCGGCGCCCAGGCCGAAGCACACCACCAGGAACAGGCGGTTCAGGTTGCCCATGACGGCGTTGGCCGCCAGATACTCCACGGAGTTCACGGTGTAGCCCAAAATCACGGTAAGCATGCTGTTGCCAAGGCCCCAGGCGATCTCATTGAGCAGTACGGGGGAGGAGTATTTGATGAACCGGCGGCACATCTCCCAGCCCGGGTGGAAAAAGGCCCGCAGGCGCAGGGGAATGGTCCTGCTGCGCAGGGCGCAGACAAGGCACACGGCGAACTCCGCCACGCGGCTGATGAGAGTAGCTACGGCGGCGCCCTCCACGCCCAGCATGGGGAAGCCCGCCTTGCCGAAGATCAGCAGGTAGTTCATGCCGGTGTTGATGACGGTAGACATGCCGAACAGCTTCATGCCGAAGGAGGAGTTCTCCACGCTGCGCTGGGCGCTGACGTAGATGGACGACAGCATGTTGAACACGTAGGAAAATCCGATGATGCGCAGGTACGGCGCGCCCAGCAGCGACAGCTCGTGCTTGTTGCTGAGCAAGTCCATGATCTCCACGGGCCAGAGGAAGAACGCCGCAGCCAGCACGGCGGCGATGCCCACGCCCAGATAGGCGGCTACGCCCATGGCGCGGCTGATATTTTCCAGATCCTTTTTGCCCCAGTACTGGCTGATGAGGATCCCGACGCCGGACTGGACGCCGAATACAATGGAGATCAGCAGGAATACCGGCACGTTGGCGGTGGTGACGGCGGCCATTTCCGTGTTTCCCAGCTGGCTGACCATTAAAGTATCGATCAACCCAAGGGAAAACGTGATGAGATTCTGAAGTGCGATGGGGGCGGTGAGACGAGCCAGATAGCGATAAAAGCTCTTATCGCGGCGGAGTGCTTTCTGCATGATGAAGAACCTCTCAAAGCATGGGAAAACGGGCGGCCTGATGGGCTTTCAGCGCCTCATACAGGGCGTCCACGTCTGTTTCCGTATTTTCGGGGGAGAAGGAAATGCGGATGACACCGGCGGCGGTGCGCTTGTCAAGACCCAGCGCCGACACCACGTGGCTGGCCTTGCCCTGATGGCAGGCGGAGCCCGCGGAGATACAGATGCCCTGGGCACCCAGATCGGTGACGATATTGGCGCTGGGGTAGCCCGCCAGCGACATGGCCAGGATGTGGGGGGCCGTACCGGCGGCCACCGGCACCATGCCGGGGATGCTCAGCAGCCTTTCACGGCAGTAGTCCCGCAGGGCGGCCATATGGGCGATCTTGGCGTCATAGTCCGCCAGGCGCAGCTCCACCGCCTTGGCAAAGCCGGCGATCTGGGCGGTGGCTTCCGTGCCGGAGCGCAGGCCCCGCTCCTGCCCGCCGCCGGGCAGAAGGGGCCGGACATTCCGAAAGCGCTCCGAGATATACAGGGCGCCTACGCCCTTGGGTCCGCCCAGCTTGTGGGCGGACAGGCTCATCATATCCACGCCCCAGACCTCCGGCTCACAGGGGACCTTCAGAAAGCCCTGCACCGCGTCGCAGTGCAGCAGGGCGTGGGATTTTCGGTCACGCAGGAGCTGAGCCGTCTCCGCCACGGGGAAGATACAGCCGGTCTCGTTGTTCACCAGCATCATGGACACCAGCACTGTGTCGTCCCGCAGGGCGCCCGCCACCTGTTCCACAGCGACATGGCCGGTGCGGTCAGGCTTCAGGTACGTGACCTCGTACCCCTGCTGTGTCAGCCAGCGGCACGGCTCCAGCACGGCGCTGTGCTCCACGGCGGTGGTGATGATGTGCTTGCCGGTGTGGCGTCCCTGCCAGATGGCGGCCTGTATGGCCCAGTTGTCCGATTCCGTGCCGCAGGAGGTGAAATACAGACGCTCCGGCGGGCAGTGCAGCGCCCCGGCGATCACGGCGCGCCAGCCCTCCACGGCCTTTTTCATCTCCTGCCCCGCGGGATACTGGGAGGAGGGATTGCCGAAGTGATGGGTCAGCACATCGTACATGGTGTCAGCCACAGCGGCGGGTACCGGCGTGGTGGCGGCATTATCCAGATAGATCATGGGAAAAACCTCTCAATTTCATGGGCCGGAGGGCTTGCCACCGGCGGAAGTATCCAGTATAATAAAGCGTTACCATTGGACTGCTATCGCGGCGATAAAAGCGATACGATATATTATACCGATATTCGACGGAAAGTGCAAGGAGAATCCCATGCAGGCAGCTATCTATACCTTGGGATGCAAGGTGAATCAATATGAAACACAGGCCATGGAGCAGGAGCTGGTGCGGCGGGGTCACACGCTGGTACCCTTCGACCAGAAGGCGGATGTCTACATCGTCAACACCTGCTCCGTCACCGCCGTCAGCGACAAGAAGTCGCGGCAGATGATCCGGCGATGCCGGAAGCTGAACCCCGACGCGGTAGTGGCCGCCTGCGGCTGCTACGTGCAGACCCACGCGGAGGAGGCGGCGGGGCTGGACGTGGATCTCATCGCCGGTACCGGCGACCGCATGGCATTTCTGGACCTGCTGGAACAAGTGGGCCGCGAGAAGCAGGTGACGATGCTGGACGACGCCCTGCGCCGCAGGGAATTCGAGGTGCTGCCCGCAGGCGGCATGGCGGAACGCACCCGCGCCATGCTGAAGGTGGAGGACGGCTGCGTCAACTTTTGCACGTACTGCATCATCCCCTATGCCCGCGGGCCGGTGCGTTCCCTGCCCAAGGCGGAGGCTGTGGCCCAGACGGAGCACCTGCGGCGGGAGGGGTATCGGGAGCTGGTATTCACCGGTATCGAGATCTCCAGCTGGGGCCGCGACCTGAAAAACGGGGAGAGCCTCATCGACCTTTTGGAGGCGGTGTCCGCCGCCGCAGGGGATATGCGGCTGCGGCTGGGCAGTCTGGAGCCCCGTACCATCACGGAGGACTTCTGCCGCCGTGCCGCCGCGCTGCCCCATCTGTGTCCCCACTTTCATCTGTCTTTGCAGTCCGGCTGTGACGCCACACTGAAGCGGATGAACCGGAAGTACGATACGGCGCGGTTTCGGGAGTCGGTGCGGCTGCTGAACCAGTATTTCCACCGGCCCGCCATCACCACGGATCTCATCTGCGGGTTTCCGGAGGAGACGGAGGAGGAGTTCGGCCAGACGCTGGCATTCATCGAGGAATGCGGCTTCGCAGCCATGCACATCTTCCCTTATTCCATCCGCCCCGGTACCAGGGCCGCGGCTATGGGGCAGGTGCCGCCCGCCGTCAAGGAGCAGCGGACTGCCCGGGCCGGACAGGTGGCGGAGCGGATGCACCGCGCGTATCTGGAGGGCTGCGTGGGGCAGGTGTACCCTGTGCTGTTTGAGCAGGCCAAGGACGGCCTCTACACCGGCCACGCCCCCAACTATATGGAAGTCGGCGTGGCGGCGGATGGGCTGCATAACGTTATACTGGATGTGAAGATCACTGGCGTCGACGGGGAGATACTGCGAGGGGAGTTGACATAATGAATCACTTTTTCGCCTATATCGACAGGATGCGCTACATCGAGCGGTGGGCGCTGATGCGCAACAGCGTCCGGGAGAATATTCAGGAACACAGCCATCAGGTGGCGGTGCTGGCCCACGCGCTGGCAGTGATACGGAACGAGTTTTTCGGCGGGCAGGTGGATGCCGGTGCGGTGGCCGCAGCGGCGCTGTACCACGACGCGGGGGAGATCCTCACCGGCGACATGCCCACGCCCATCAAATACTTCAACCCCGAGATACGGGAGGCCTACCGCAAGGTGGAGGAGGTGGCGGACCAGAAGCTGCTGGCCATGCTGCCGCCGGAGCTGCGGCCCATCTATGAGAACATCCTGCGCCCCGCCGATGCGGAGGTGGAGGAGCTGGTGAAGGCGGCGGACAAGCTCAGCGCCCATATCAAATGCCTGGAGGAGCTGAAGGCCGGGAACGAGGAGTTCCGGCAGGCGGCGCGGCAGACGGCGGAGGCGCTGGAGAGCTATGACATGCCGGAGCTGCGGTATTTCCGTGAGCACTTTTTAGGCTCGTTCCAGCTGACGCTGGACGAGATGGAGTAAATATCATCCAAAGAAGGAGTGAAGGACATGAAAGCGATCGTAACTGTGGTGGGTAAAGATCAGGTGGGCATCATCGCCGGTGTGTGCAACACGCTGGCGGCCTACGAGATCAATGTGCTGGACATCAGTCAGACCATTATGGAGGGATATTTCACCATGATGATGGTGGTGGACCTGACGCTGTGTCAGGAGCCCTTTGACAGGCTGCGCACCGCCCTGAAGGAATACGGAGAGGGACGGGGACTGTCTGTCCGCATCCAGAGGGAGGACATCTTCGACGCCATGCACAAGCTGTAAAAAAGAGGGACGCGACATGCTGAGTTTGCAGAATATTTTCGATACCATCGACATGATCGACAAGCAGCATCTGGACATCCGCACCATCACTATGGGCATCTCCCTGCTGGACTGCGTCAGCGAGGACGCGGATCGCTGCTGCCGGAAAATTTATGACAAGATCTGCCGCCGCGCGGAGAAGCTGGTACGCACCGGTGAGGACATCGAGAGCGAGTTCGGTATCCCCATCGTCAACAAGCGCATCTCCGTGACGCCCATGGCGCTGGTGGCGGGGAGCTGCGACACCGAGGACTACGTGCCCTTCGCCATGACACTGGATCGGGCGGCCCACACCTGCGGCGTCAACTTTATCGGCGGGTACTCCGCTCTGGTGCAGAAGGGCTTCAGCAAGGGCGACGAGCTGCTGCTGCGATCCATTCCTCAGGCGCTGGCCCAGACGGAGCTGGTGTGCTCCAGCGTCAACGTGGGCAGCACCAAGGCGGGCATCAACATGGATGCTGTGGCCCGTATGGGGCGCATCATCAAGGAGACGGCCCACCTGACCCGCGCTCAGGACGGGCTGGGCTGCGCCAAGCTGGTGGTGTTCTGCAACGCTGTGGAGGACAACCCCTTCATGGCCGGTGCGTTCCACGGCGTGGGCGAGGCGGACAGCGTCATCAACGTGGGCGTGTCCGGCCCGGGCGTGGTGTACCACGCTTTGCAGTCCTGCAAGGGGCAGCCCTTTGACGTGGTGGCGGAGACCATCAAGAAAACGGCGTTCCAGATCACCCGCATGGGTCAGATGGTGGCGGCGGAGGCGTCCCGGCGGCTGGATACGCCATTCGGCATCGTGGATCTGTCGCTGGCGCCCACCCCTGCGGTAGGCGACAGCGTGGCCCGCATTCTGGAGGAAATGGGCCTTGCCGTCTGCGGTACCCACGGCACCACGGCGGCGCTGGCCCTGCTGAACGACGCGGTGAAGAAGGGCGGCGTCATGGCGTCCGGCCACGTGGGCGGCCTGTCCGGCGCGTTTATCCCCGTGTCGGAGGATGAGGGCATGATCGCCGCCGCGTTGGACGGCACCCTGACCATCGACAAGCTGGAGGCCATGACCTGCGTGTGCTCCGTGGGATTGGACATGATCGCCGTGCCGGGGAGTACCAGTGCCGAGACCATCGCGGCCATCATCGCCGATGAGGCGGCGGTGGGTATGGTGAACAGCAAGACCACCGCCGTGCGCGTGATCCCCGTGGAGGGGGCCGATGTGGGCGACATGGTGGAGATGGGCGGCCTGCTGGGCTCCGCGCCGGTGATGCCGGTACACGAGGCGTCCAGCGCCGACTTTATTGCCCGCGGCGGACGCATCCCTGCGCCGCTGCAGAGCCTGAAAAACTGATGGTACGGGCGGCGAGAGAGCAGGATCTGCCCCGCATCCTGACCATTTACAACGTGGCGCGGCGGTATATGCGGGCGCACGGCAACACCGCCCAGTGGGTGAACGGCTACCCGTCGGAGGAACTGCTGCGGCAGGATCTGGCGGCGGGACAGCTGTACGTGCTGGAGGACGGAGGCGGCGTGTATGCCGTATTTGCCTTCATTCTGGGCGAGGACCCGACCTACCGGCGCATCGAGGGCGCGTGGCGGGACGACAGTCCCTACGGCACCATCCACCGGCTGGGCAGCGACGGCAGCCATCGCGGTGTGTTCGCGGAGACGGCGGCCTGGGCGGCCACGCAGTGCGGCCACCTGCGAGCGGACACACATGCGGCCAACGATACCATGCAGCGGTGCATGGAGCGGGCGGGCTTTGTGCAGTGCGGCGTCATCCATGTGGCGGACGGTACGCCGCGGCTGGCCTATGAACGAACAACGAAATGAGGAGGAACGATGATGGACCCTATCTTTGAGATCGAGCTGGAGGATTGCCCTGTCTGCCGCGGCGTCGGCGCCGTGCAGGATGAGCAGGGCTGGAGTGTCTCCGTGTGCTGCATGGACTGCGGCGCCGAGACCGCCCATGCGGAGTATCATACGCCGGAGGAGCGGCTGGAGGCCGCGCGGCGTGTGGCGCTGCTGTGGAACATGGGCAAGGTCGTCCACACCGGCGTGGGTGACTGAGCGAAATAGGCAGAACAGGAGAAAAAGTGCCCGAGGCCCATGGCCTCGGGCACTTTTCTGTTCAGGGCTGGGGCGTCAGGCCGTACCGGCTCATGGCGTCCCGCAGGATGGCCTCGGGGTCGCAGCCGTCCACGTCCAGATTCTCCGCCATCAGGAGCTCCGTCTCGGGGATGCCGAAGCACTCCGCACACAGGGCGCGGAGGTACTGATAGCTGAATCGCGGGTCGAAGGGGCCGCCGGAGGTGCTGACGTAGTATAGCTTCTGAGCGCGGCACAGGCCCACGGGGCAGCCCGCCTCATCGTAGCGGGTGACGATGCCGGTGATGTAGATGTTCTCCAGATAGAGCTTCAGCTGCGCCGGAAAGCACAGGTCCCACAGGGGCGCGGCCAGCACGATCTTGTCCGCCGCCGCGAACTGACGGGCGCAGCGGAAGAAATCGTCGCCATAGGCGCGGCGCGCCAGCAGGGCGTCGCGGCGGGCCAGGCGCTCCGTGTTCAGCGGCAGCAGGGGCAGATCGTAGAGCCGCAGCTCCTCGTAGTCTCCCAGCGTGGCCAGCAGGGCGCGGGCCAGACGGTCCGTGCGGGAGCCGGGACGGGCACAGGCGTTGATGTAGAGTGTCATAGCGGGCCTCCTTATCACAGGGCTTCAAAGTGGTAGCGGGGCTTGCCGAGGCTCTTTTTGCCGTACTCGATGGCCTCTGCAGGGCAGTAGCAGATGCAGGCCATGCAGTGGGTGCAGTCCTTGCCCCAGACCGGCTTGCCCTCCCGCAGAACGATGTTGTTGGTGGGACATCGCCGGACGCACTGGCCGCAGCCGGTGCAGGCATCACTGGCGGTGAAGGGCCCCGCCTTGACGCAGACGGCGTAGAAAATGGGGTTCACCGGACCGCTCATGAAGCGGTCGTAGAGGTGATCGCGGGTGGGGGAGAAGGGCTGTCCGGCGCGGACGGCGGCGATGGCGCGGTCGATGTCCGGCTCCGCCCGCGCCACGATGCGGCGAGCCTCCTCCGCCTGGGGCACGCCGAACATGGCGATGTAGTTCTCCGGCATCACCAGCTGGGCCGTGCCCATGCAGGTCAGGCCCTTTTCGACGCAGAGCTGGCGGTTATAGTGGTTGGCGCGGCCGATCTCGCTGCCGCAGGTCATGACGAACCACGCCTGCTTTGCGCCGGTGAGCTCCGTGCGCAGCAGCCAGTCCCGCACCAGACGGGGGATGCGCCAGGCGTAGGTGGGAGTGACGATGACCAGACGCTCACCCGTTTCAACGGGCGAGGTGTCGCCGCTCCGGATGCGGTCATTCAGGGACAGCAGGGTGTCGCCCAGCGCGTCCGCCATGCGCTGGGCCGCGTGGCGGCTGTTGCCGGTGCCGGAAAAGTACAGGATCATGTTTGCCCCTCCTTGCGGTATTTTCCTGTATTGTACCAGCGGAGGGGCAGATGTGCAAGGGGCTTTACGGGAGGTATCCGGCGGCTTCCGGCTCCGGATCACCGAATACTGTGGTTCGCTTGCTCTGCCTGCGATATAACAAAACGTGCCGCAAAAGTCAAATCGCATTTGAGAAAGAGAGCAGAAAGGGAGCCGCCCCGGACACCGAGAACGGTGTCCGGGGCGGCGGCTTTGCTTCGTGCGCCTGCTCAGTCCTCGCGCTTGCGGCGGCGCAGCAGCAGCGCCGTACCGGTATAGCTGCCCAGCGCCGCTATGCCATAGGCCAGCAGGCCCGCATCGGCGGTAGTGGGGGAGGTCTTTTCGCCGTCATCCGGCACGTGGCCGCTGTTGGAGGTGCGGCCATAGCCGATGGCGTAGGTAGAGAACTTGCTGGCGAAGATATGGATGCACCGGCCTTCGCGGTCGACGTAGAACGTGCCCTCCGCGCCGGTGGTGCTCTGGGTCAGGAGCATGGCCTGCGCCTGACCGTTACCGTCCGCGTGACAGCGCGCCACGGTGATGCTGCGGCTGGTGTCGCAGGGGAGGATGATCTCCAGCACGGTCCCCGCGTCCTTCAGCTCCGAGAGCTGGCCATTTCGGACCATGGTAAGGGTCATGTCCACAAAGCGCAGCGTCTTGTTCTTCACCAGCTCGCGGATGGCATTCTGAGCGGCGCTGCTGTCATCCTGCGGCTGCTCGCGGATGGTCATGCTGAGGGCGACGGAGGCATCACCCATGTCGGAGAACTGCTTCTCGGCCTCGGCGTCCAGACCGCCCACCACCGTGTGCTCCGTAAGGTCGGTGGGGTCCGCGATCTCCAGCTCGCTGCTGACATCCTCGCGGGGGATGCGGACGGTCAGCACCGCGTCCTTGTCCACGATCTGGAGCTTGGCGGTGACGGTCTTACCGCTGTATGCTATCACCGCGTTGTATGTGCCGGGGAGCAGCTGGCCGATGTGGAAATGGCCGTCCGCGTCGGTAGCCTGAGACTGGCCGTAGATGTCCATGCCCCTGCGGATGGTGACGACTGCACCCTCCAGAGGCTGCTCGGAGCTGCCGGTGATGCCGTATTCCAGCACAGTGCCGCCCACGTTGTAGGTCTTTCCGGCGGGCGCATTGACGGTGATGGCCGATGTGCCGCTGACGGCGGCATAGCGGCTGTCGTCCTCGGGGGTGAACAACCACTCCGCGTCATAGCTGCCGCTGGCGGGGCAGAGGGAGGGCTCCGCCCAGGTGAAGACGCCCTTCACCACAGTGTCGCCGTCCTGCATGGCGCCGGACAGGCGGATGGTTCCCAGCCGCTGGCCGTAGTCCAGGGTGGTCCTGCTGAGGGTGGGGCCGCCGGCGGGAACGGTCTTGTTCACCGCGTTGAGCCGCACCGTGATGGTGATGTCCTGATAGCTGCCGGTGGTGACGATGACCCTCACCGTGGCCGCCAGACCCTCCGTATCGGTGTCCACCGCGTTGATGGCCAGCGTCAGCACACCCTTGTTGGAGAGGGTGCTGTGCATGACATCGTAATAGGTCTCATCGCCCTCGAAGTTCAGGCCGCCGTACTCCACCGCGCCCAGCTGGCAGCCGGTGGGCAGGATGGCATCCAGCACCGCGCGGAGGTCCACGCTGTATGTGGCGGCGTAGTTGTTGGTCACATCCACCGTGACGGTGGGATCGGGCAGGACACCCTTGTCGATGGTGATGTCCACGCTGCCGGTGACGGCCTCGTGGCTGGCGGCCTCAGCCTTGTACCACACAGTGTAGGTGCCCACGGCGGAGAAGGCTGGTACGGCGGGACCGTAGATGCCGTTTTCCTCCGCGCTGTACGTGAAGGTGACGGCGGAGCCGTCCACGGTGGCGGCGGAGGCGGCCATCCGGGCGGTCTGGGCCTTGCCGTTGTAGGCCAGTGCGCCGTCCTGCCGGACGGAGACGCTGGTCAGCGCCGCCTTGCCGATGGTGATGGTAAAGCTGCCGGTGACAGTCTCATGGTTGGCGGCTTCGGCCTTGTACCACACGGTGTGGGCAGCCACATCGGTGAGAGCCGGAACGGCATCGCCGTAGGCGCCGTCCTTTGTCAGACTGTACGTGAAGGTGACGGCGGAGCCGTCCACGGTGGCGGCGGAGGTGATCACCGGGGCGCTCAGGGCGGTACCGGTGTAGGTCAGGGCGCCGTCCTGACGGACGGAAACATCCGTCAGCGCGGTCTCGCGTATCGTCACGGAGGCGGTGCCGGAGGTGGTGGCGTAGCGGCTGCCGCTGGGCGTGAAGGTCCACTCGGCGGTCTGGCTGCCTGCGGGCAGGATGACGTCCGGCGTGTTCCAGACGAAGGTGCCCTCCACAACGGTGTCGCCGTCCCGCAGTGCGCCGGACAGCGCGATGGTGCGCAGCGGCTGGCCGTAGGTGATGGCGGTGGGCGTAAGGGTGGGCTGGCCGGTGGGAACGATACGGCTGTCCACCGTGACGGTGACGGTGATGGTGTAATCCAGATAGTTGTCCGCGCCGGTGACATGGACCGCGATGACGGCGGTCTTATCCGCGTTGGCCGGTTCGTTCCGGAAGGCGAAGCGGAGGGTGCTGCCGCTGACGGCGGGCGCGCCGTCCAGTACGCTGTCGGTATCGGTCACATCGCCCAGAGAGGCCGCGCCGCCGTCGGCGATGAGACTGCGCAGGTCCACGGAACCGGGGTTGCCGTACATGGCCGCGCCGCTGGCGGTCACATCGGCGTGAAGCGCCCTGTCGATGCGGAAGTAAACGGTGTCGGGGGCCAGCGCCAGCGTGTAGTTATCGGCCTTGAAGGCGCCGCGGTCCGCCAGCTTCAGGGAACCGATGGCGATGGCGTAGCTGCCCGCGCTCTCGCCGGAGTCTCTGGTCAGCGTACCGTCGAAGGCGGGGGACTCGCCGTTGGCCGCGGCAGAGACGGCGAAGGTCAGGGTGGGATCGTTCTCGCCGTAGGTCTTGCCCTGACCGGCATCGGGAGTCACGGTGATGGCGGCCTTAGTGATGTCCGCCGTGATGCCGGTGGGCTGGGCGATCAGGGTGTAGTTGGCCGCGTCCGCGCCGGTGAGGGCGTAGCCGGAGAGAAGAACGGTCTTGCCGGTTCCCGCGTCGGCGTCGGCAAAGGCGGCAGCGGCACGGGCCGCGTCCACGGTCACGTCATCCCCGGCCATCAGGCCGGAGAGGGCGGGTGTGCCGGTGATGACGGCGGCGGCAGTGCCGTCGTAGGTCTTGCTTTCCGCCTTCAGGCCGGTGATGGTGACACCCTTCGGGGACACCCTCAGGGTGTAGGACGCTGCGCTCTGCTGATAGTTGGCGGTTTCCGCGGCGGTGGCGGTGATGGTGGCTTCGCCCGCCGCGTGGATGGTGACGGTGCCGTCGGAGGCCACCGTGGCCACGCTCTCGCGGCTGCTGGCGTAGGTGATGCTGCCGCCGTCCCTGCGATTGTTGGACGCCGCGTTGGAGAAGGCGTCGTCGCCGTAGGTCCTGGTCAGGCTGCCCTGCTGGGCGAAGGTCAGGGTCTGGGCCGCCTGAGCCACCGTGTACTGCACGGTCCTGTCCGCGTCAACAGTGGACAGCTGGTAGTTCTTGGCCTTGTCGCCGGTGAGACCGGTGGCGGCGGCGGTGTGAGTACCGGCGGTCAGCTCGCCGCCGGTGACGGTGACGCCGATCCGGTCGCCGTTGACGGCATTGCTGACGGTGGCGGTAATCGCACCCTCATCGTCGGCGTAGATACGGTCCTCCGTGTTGTACCACGTCAGCGTGACGGTGCGGGGCCGCACCTCCAGCGTGCCGGGCAGGAAGGAGATGTCGTAGTTGTCGGAGGTCAGGCCGCCGGGGGTGATGGTATACTCGCCCACGTCGTCAAACTGGCGGTAGGTGTGGGCGTAGGTCAGCGCTCCGTCCAGATCGTCGATATCCTCGTCGTTGACGAAGCCCTGGAAGCTCACACCATCGTGCATGGGAGCGGTGCCGTAGTCGATGACCGTGCTGTTGGCGGTCACCAGCAGGCGGACCTTTTCGATGGTGTAGGACACGCTGACGGAGGCTTCACCCAGCTGGATGCGGGCAATGTAGTCGCCGGCGTTGACCGGTGCGCCGGAGAGAGCGGTGGTATCCGCCGGCTTGGCGTAGTAGGTGATGATGGCGGCGTCGCCGGTGCTCAGGCTGCTGGTGCAGGACGCCGCGCGGGCCATGCCGTTGTAGAACAGGGTCTGGTCAGGGGCCGACAGCGTCACGCTGCCGCCATTGGTGTCGGGGCAGGTGCCGTCCGCGTTGGTGCAGGCGGCGGTAATGGTGGTGCCGCTGGCGGTGTAGGCCCAGCTGTGCTGGTGCTTGCGGAGATAGAGCTTATCCTGCTCCTGCATGACCACATAGCCCTGTCCGGACGCATCCGGCAGGAAAATTTTGGTGTAGTCCAGCGCCGTGTTGGACGCACCGGCGGCGAATTGGACCGGCACATCGTCCGTGGGCTGGCGGGATGTGGTGATGCCGATGCGGGCCGCCTGGGTCAGGCTGGGGTCGATGGTGAGGACTCCGGAGTCCAGATACACATTTCTGGTGCTGCCGGTGACGTTGGCATCGCCGCCGATGGTCAGCGAATTCCGGCTGGAGTTGCGGTAAATACCGGTCTGGCTGCCGGTGATCTTGCCGCCCAGCATACGGAAAGCGCCGTGGTCATCGTAGATGTATGCGCCGTACCGGCCGCCGGAGATGGTGCCGCCGTACATGGTGAAGCTCTGGCTGGAGGACACGCCGTTCACAGTCTCGCCGGGCGCGGCGATCCGGCCGCTGCCCCGGCAGTCGCAGAGCGTCAGGCCCCAGTGGTCATCCACCACCGCGGATACCGAGGTGTTCGTTGTGGTGATCTGCTTTCCGTTCAGGCAGAGGTTCACATCACCGGTCAGGAAGAGCCGGCCGTCCAGCTCGATGTCGGCGGCCAGATAATAATTGCCGGCGTAGAGCATGTACGAATCGCCGTTTTTGGAGGCATTGGCCCCACCGTACAGCAGCTTGCCGTCAACGGAGGTCAGGGGGATCCAGGCTGTATTGCCGTGGGCCGCGTCCGTGCAGTCCGATCTGCCGCAGACGGCGTGCTCGTGCAGGGTGCCGCTGGAGAAGATGACGCTGTCACCCATCAGCCGCTTCGTGCAGCCGGGATAGGCATCGCTGGTGAAATACGAGGTGGTATCCGCCGCCAGCCCCGTGCCGTCGGCGACGCGGACATAGCTGCCGTCGATGACGGGGTCCGCTGTGGTGACGCCGATGCTGGCGCCGCTCTCCAGCGCGCCGCCCACATGAATGATCTCGCGGCGGCCCAGATAGACGTTGTTGGCCGCGCCGTCCTTGCCCAGGTTGCCGGTGATGCACGGCGCGCCGGACACGGTGAGCTTGTTGCCGGCGCACACGCCGCCGCCCTTGCTGTTGCCGGAGGTGTTGCCGGAGATGGTGCCGCCGGTGATGGTACACGCGGCGCTCAGGATGACGTACACGCCGCCGCCATATTCCGCCGCCGTGTTGCCGGAGATGGTGCCGCCGGACATGTTGAAGACATCGGCCGCGTACACACCGCCGCCGCGCTTGGTGGCGTAGCCGGTGACTGCGGCATCGGTGGTGAAGTTGCCGGAGACAGAGCCGCCGGTCATGTTGAACGTACCGGTCGTATATACGCCGGCACCATCCTCATCGGACGAGTTGCCGGAGACAGAGCCGCCGGACAGGGTGAACACGCCGCTGTATACGTATACACCGCCGCCGTATTTGGCCTTGTTGCCGGAGACGCTGCCGCCCAGCATGCGGAACGTGCCGCGGTCCATGTATACGCCGCCGCCCTTTTCGGCGGCGCTGTTGCCGGAGATGCTGCCGCCATACATGGTGAAGGTGCCGGCGGAGTCCAGATACACGCCGGTACCGGTGAGTCCGTCGGTGTGGGTGATCCTGCCGGTGCCCTTGCAGTCGCTGAGGGTGAAGCTGCCGCCGTTGGCCAGCTTGATCGTGTTGGCGCCGTCCTTGCTGCAGATGATGTCGTAGCCGTTCAGGCACAGCACCACGCCGTCCACAGGCTGCCACTCGCTGCTCTGCGTTACGGACTGGGTCAGGTAGTAGTGACCCGCCTTGGTGATCTCGCTCAGGGAGGAAACGGCCGTCCAGGTCAGGACGTCGGTGTGCGTCTCCCCGCCATGGCTGCATGCCGTGCCGCAGAGGAGGTGCTTGTGGGGCAGGCCATTGTAGAGGTTGATCTCGTCACCCTCCCGCAGGATGCCGTACTGACCGCCGGCATCGCTGGTGATGCTGCCCTCGTAATAGCCATTGTCCGCGCCGGTGGCAACGGCAATATGCTCACCGATGGCGGGCGCAGCATCAGCGGTCACGCCGATGCGGGCGCTCTCGGCCAGGCCGCCCTCGCCGATGGCGAAAGTCGTGCCTGCGGTATTGCCCTTGGCCAGCTGAACATTGCAGGCGCTGCTGTCATTGCCGGTGTTGCCGGTGATGGTCACGCTGCCGGAGACGGTGAAGACGCTTCCGCTGCCGACATACACGCCGCCGCCACCGTACTTGGCGGTATTGCCGGAGATGCTGCCGCCGTACATGTGGAAGGGACTGTTGGCGAAGACAGACACGCCGCCGCCCGCGCCATTGGTGGCGGTGTTGCCGGTGATCTCGCCGCCATACATATTGAATGCGGTGCCCTTGCCCCCGCTGTTGGATCCGTTGTCAAGAAGCACGCCGCTGCTGTCCGAGCTGACATTGCCGGAGATGCTGCCGCCGTACATGTTGAAGGTGCCGATGGCATATACGCCCCGGCCGATATATTTTGTGCCGTCGGCCTGCTCCGCGTGGGTGATCCTGCCGTACTCGGCGCTGTCGCCCTTGCAGTCGCAGAGGGTGAAGGTATAGTCTTTGCGGACCATGATGGTATAGCCATGGTTTGTATGGATGATGCTGTGGCCGTTGAGGCAGAGCACCACACCGTTGGCGGGCGCCCAGATATCCGTCGTTTCGATGTCCTGAGTCAGATAGTAATAGCCCGCCTTGGCGATCTCACTCAGGGAGGAAACGGCCGTCCAGGTCAGGATCTTGGTGTGCTGCTCCCCGCCATGGCTGCATGCCGTGCCGCAGAGGAGGTGCTTGTGCGGGATCGCGGTCAGCGTCACCTCGCCGGCACTGTTCAGGTCGAACTTCATTCCGGAAGCGTCCGAGATAAAGTGATCGGTGAGCTGGTCGGCTGTCACATCCGGCATTTTGGCTTTCCAGCCCTTGGTGATCAGGCCATCGTGACCGCTCCCCAGCGTCACGCCCAGCTTCGAACCCTCCTTCAGCGCTCCGTCCAGGACGAAATGATCACTGGGGTAGCCGCTTACGCTGCCCAGGCAGACGTTATTGGCCTTGCCGTCTGTGGTGGAGTTGCCGGTGATCTTTACCGCGCCCTTGACATAGACGCGGTCGTTGCGCGTATACACGCCGCCGCCCGCAGTAGTGGCGGTGTTGCCGGTGATCTCGCCGCCGTACATATAAAACCTGCCGTAGCTGTACCAGCCCACGCCGCCGCCATAGTCGGCGCTGTTGTTGGAGATGCTGCCGCCGTACATGGTGAACGACTGGCCTCCGATGGTCACACCGCCGCCGCCCTGGGCGTCGCTGTTGCTGATGCTGTTGCCGCTGATCTCACCGCCGTACATGGTGAAATAGCCGCCGCTCGTATCCACACCGCTCTTGTTGTTGCCGGTAATGCGGCCGCCGTACATATTGAATTTGTTCTCAGTACGTATCTCTACACCGGTACCGCTGGAACCGCTTGTGCGGGTGATCTCCCCGTAGGTGCCGCTGGTCCCCTTGCAGTCGCACAGGTTCAGCGTCGCCGTCGTCTGCTCATTGCTGACATAGATCGTGCGCTTAGCGGTGGTCTGGATGCTGTGGCCGTTCAGGCAGAGGTTGACTGTCCCCGTGGCGGTGGCGATATAAGCGTCCTCCAGATCGAGGTCGGTGGTCAGATAGTAGTCGCCCGCGGGGAGCCTGTAATAATATCCGACAACGGTATTGTCGGAGGTTTTGAGTTCTCTTTTCTCCCATGCCGTGCCGTTTATTTTCAGTCCCTCAGTGTCCTGCGAGATCGCATGGTCGGAGAAGGAGATGGTTTTGGTGTGGGAACCGGAAGCGGTAACAAGCCACTTCTCGCAGCCCTTGACGCCGCAGACGCAGTGGGCGTGTTCGCTGCTCTCCGCGCGCAAGGCCCATACGGACAGCGCATCGCGCTCCTCCTGGTCCGGCGCGGCGGTGTCCTTGTCGATGGTGTAGGCGCCGCCGGTATCAGCGGTGCCGCCTGCCGTCTGTGCGGCGGCATCGGACGTCTCTGCGAATGCCGCCGTGGGCAGCATGGTCAGGCAGAGCGCCAGTGCCATGAACAGACTCAATACTCGTTTCTTCATGTGGGCCTCCTTCAGCGTATGTGCTCGCATTTTTCGGTCATGCGCGGACGTGCGGATGGGCAGCCTCGGCTGCCCGTGAAAAATCCTTGCATATTTACCGATTTTCTGTATGATGGTATCATACACCGTACGTTAACGTGCGATGCAAGAGCTTTTTGCGTTTTCAGGGGGATTTTATGAAAAAAGAACGAGATCTGTTTTCTATCGGCGAAGTCGCGCGGGCGCTGAACATCACACGCCGCGCCATCCTCTACTACGAGGAATTCGGGCTGATCCGGCCGGATGTCAAGGACGGCGCCACGGGAAACCGCTACTATACCATTGATACCTTCGTCAAGCTCCGGACCATCCGCATCCTGCAGAACCTGGGACTGTCCCTCAGCGACGTCCTCGGATATTTTGACGGCGACTTCGCACTGGCGCCGCTGATCCGGCGGCTGGAGGCGCAGCGGGATGAGCTGGACCGGCATATCGAGAGCCTGCGGGAGCGGTCCGGCGCGGAGCCGCCGCAGGTGAAGCTGATCCGACTGCTGCCGCAGACCGTCTATCGCCGCGTGTGCGCGGCGGCCACCGTGGCGGAGCGGACGACGCTGCTCCGCAGCACTGCGCTGGAGGGGATGCGGCTCTACGGCACGGACATCTCCCACCGGATGTACCTGGTGGAGTCACCCATCGACAAACCGGATCAGGTGGCGTTCTGTGTGGCTATCCCGCCGGAGAGCCGGGGGGAGTACGTGGAGACCCTGCCGGCAGCGCCGGCCCTCAGTCTCTACCACCACGGTGCGTATGAGCAGCTGCCTGCGGTGGTGAAGCAGCTCCTGACCAGCGCACGGGAACAGGGGCTTACGCCTGCGGGCACGATCCGCCGCATTTATCTGGAGGACCCGCCCCAGCACAAGGACCCCGCAAAGTTCATCACACAGGTACTTCTGCCGGTGCTGGAGCGGTAGGGGGCGATCGACGGCTTCACCGCCGCGTCAGAATTCTTCACACCGAATTCCTGTTGGATGCAGGGCGCCCGGGGCATGAACGATTCCGGCCCTGCATAAGTAAAACCTCCTATTGCGGTATACTGGTAAAGGTTTGGCAACCACATTACCAGAGCAATAGGAGGTTTTATACAGATATGGAGCTCTGCGGAGGAATCCGTCAGGCACTCTTTTTGTTTACTTCTCGATGACCACCTTGCCGTCCCGCAGCCGCACGTGTGCGGTGTCGCCGGACTTCAGCTCGCCCTCCAGCATTTTCTCGGCCACAGCATCCTCCACCATGTTCTGGATGGCACGGCGCAGGGGCCGCGCGCCGTACTGGGGATCGAAGCCGTCCCGGGCCAGCTCGGCCACGGCGTCGTCGTCCGCTGCCAGCGTGATGCCCTGCTGGGCCATGCGCGCGCCGGTAACGTCCAGCATACGGCGGGCGATCTGGCGGATGTTGTCTTCCGTCAGCTGACGGAACACGATGATCTCGTCGATACGGTTCAGGAACTCGGGGCGGAACGTCCGCTTCAGGTCGGCCATCACGGCGTCGCGGATGCGGCTGAACCGCACCTCCTCGGACTCCTTCTCGCCCTTCTCGCTGCCGTCGAAGCCAAGGCGCGCCGCGTCGGCGGTGATGTTCTTGGCGCCTACATTGGAGGTCATGACGATAATGGTGTTCTTGAAGTCCACCTTGCGGCCCTGAGAGTCGGTGACGATACCGTCCTCCAGGATCTGCAGCAGGATGTTCCACACATCCTCGTGGGCCTTTTCGATCTCATCGAACAGCACCACGGAGTACGGCTTCCTGCGCACCTTCTCGGTGAGCTGGCCGCCCTCCTCGTGGCCCACGTAGCCGGGAGGCGAGCCGACCAGACGGGACACCGTGTGCTTCTCCATGTACTCGGACATGTCGATACGCACCATGGCGTTCTCATCGCCGAACATGGCCTCGGCCAGCGTCTTGCACAGCTCGGTCTTGCCCACGCCGGTGGGGCCCAGGAACAGGAACGAACCAATGGGCCGCTTGGGGTCCTTCAGACCCACACGGCTGCGGCGGATGGCCTTGGCCACCGCGTTGACGGCCTCGTCCTGACCTACCACACGCTGGTGGAGCTTCTCCTCCAGCTTCAGCAGGCGCATGCTCTCGTCCTCGGTGAGACGGGTGACGGGGATGCCGGTCCAGCCGGCCACCACCTTGGCCACGTCGTCAGCGGTGACGCTGCCGCGGTTCTGGGCCATCTGCTTGCGCCAGTTGTCCCGCTCGATCTCCACCTGCTCCTGATAGTCCTTCTCGATGTCACGCAGCTGCGCGGCCTTCTCAAAGTCCTGCGCCGTCACGGCCTCGGATTTCTCGCGGTGCAGCGCCGCGATCTTCTCCTCCAGCGCCTTCAGGTCGGGGGAGGAGGCTTCGGCGGTCATGCGCACCTGGGACGCGGCCTCATCCATCAGGTCGATGGCCTTGTCCGGCAGGAACCGGTCGCCGATATACCGCTTGGACAGCTGCACAGCAGCCTCCAGCGCCTCGTCGGTGATGGTCAGCTTATGGTGCGCCTCGTACTTGTCGCGCAGACCCTTCAGGATCTCCAGCGTGGCCTCCGGCGTAGGCTCGCCTACGGTGACAGGCTGGAACCGGCGCTCCAGCGCGGCGTCCTTTTCAATATACTTGCGGTACTCGTTGAGGGTGGTGGCGCCGATGACGCGGATCTCCCCGCGGCCCAGTGCCGGCTTGATAATGTTGGCGGCGTCCACGGCGCCCTCGGCGGAGCCTGCGCCCACGATGGTGTGCAGCTCATCGATGAACAGAATGACGTTGCCGGCCTTCTTCACCTCGGCCAGGGTGTTCTTGATGCGCTCCTCAAACTCGCCGCGGTACTTGGTGCCTGCCACCATGCCGCTGAGGTCCAGGGACAGGAGCTTCTTGTCCAGCAGCTCCTCGGGCACGTCGCCGGAGGCGATGCGCTCGGCCAGCCCCTCGGCGATGGCGGTCTTGCCCACGCCGGGCTCACCGATCAGAACAGGGTTGTTCTTGGTGCGGCGGGACAGGATCTGGATGACCCGCTGGATCTCCTTGTCGCGGCCGATCACGGGGTCCAGCTTGCCGGACCGCGCCGCCTCGGTAAGGTCGCGGGTGAACTCGGCCAGCGTCTTGTTCTTCTTATCGCCCTCACGGTTGGCGGCGGCCGCACCGCCGGCGGCTGCGTGAGGGGTATCATGCAGCTTCTTGACGATGCTGCTGTACATCTTATTGGGATCCACACCCATGGTGCGCAGGATGCGCAGAGCCATGTTGCCGCCCTCGCGCAGGATGCCCATCAGCAGGTGCTCCGTGCCGATGTAGCTGCTGCCCATGCGGGCGGACTCGGACACAGCCAGCTCCACCACGCTCTTGGCGCGGGGAGTCAGCCCCTGACTGGGCGCGGTGCCGGACATCCCCTTGCCCACGCTGCGCTGCAGCACGGAGCACACCATCTCGTCGGTGACGCCATACTCCGCCAGCACGCGGTGGGCGATGCCCTCCTCCTCGCGGATCAGGCCCAGCAGCAGATGCTCGGAGCCCACGTAGCCGTGGCCCATCTCCTCCGCCGCTTCCTGACTCAGACGCAGGGCCTCCTCGGCCCGGGGGGTGAATTTATTCTCGCTCATAAATAAGCACTTCCTCTCTTACTGTCGTGTTCCGCGCCGGGCTTACTTTTCCAGCGCCTTCAGCTCATCCCGCAGCTTGGCCGCTTCCTCGAAGCGTTCCTCCTGCACTGCCAGATTCAGCTGGGTCTGCAGCGCGTTGCGCTTGCGCTGCCGGGTCAGGGCATCCTGCTCGTCCCTGGGCAGCAGGTCGCCGGTGTCCTCCTGGGCCGGTGTGCTCTCCCGCGCCTGCCCCAGCACATCCACCGGTTCAGGGAACTCGGTGAGCATGCGGGAGCCCAGCCCGCTGAAGAACGGCTCCAGCATCCCGAAGGGACGGGAGAAGAAATCTCCGAACAGGCCGCCGGTCATACCGGCGGAGCGGAAGGAGTCGGTGTAGCCCAGCTCCTCGGCGCACTGGGGACACAGGTGTACCTGCGTCACCTTGCCGTTGATATTGCTCTTATAGTAGAACGTTGCCTCGTTCTTTCCACAACGATCACATCTCATAATCGTAACCTCCTTGCTGAAAAATCAGACTGAATGGATCAGGATCTGTTTGAAAATATCGGCCCGCAGTCCGCTGCGCTGTTCCTTGGGGACGCTGCGCAGGGCCCGCTCGCCGGTGGCAGCCAGCATGGACTGGCCCAGCTCACGGCTGATGGCTTCGGAGTCCACCAGGTTCTGGGTGATGGCCCGGGCGCTGGCGTAGTCCAGCGTATCGCCGATGGTGTTGATAACGTGCATCAGCAGCGTCTGCCGGTCCACCTGCACCCGCGTGATGCGGATGTAGCCGCCGCCGCCCCGCCGCGACTCCACGATGTAGCCGTGCTCAGGGGAGAAGCGGGTGGACATGACGTAGTTGATCTGGCTGGGCACGCAGTTGAACCGCTGCGCCAGATCGCTGCGCTGGAGCTCCAGCGCGCCGCCGGCCTCGTCCAGCTCCTGCTGGATGAATCCGGCAATGAGATCGGAGATACCCATGCTTGCCTTCCACCTTTCCACAAAATCGATTTTGACTTTGCCTTTCTTTGACCTTGACCATAGTATAGCACGCTTCGCACTTTTGTCAATAGTAATTTTTGACTTTCTTTGACCAAAAGTGTAAACGTTTTGTGAACAGGATTTTTCGGGAGAGATGTGCTGTCCCCATCGCGCGGCCGCGCCCATTTCTTCCGCTGCTGAAAGAAATGGGGCCGCCGGAGACAAAGCATCAGAGCGGGGTAGGATCCCACCTCTATAAGACACGCATTGCCGTCCGCGGAGGCAAAAGAAGAAAACCACCCGACAGGGTGGTTTTCTTCTGGAGGTGACATCCGGATTTGAATCGCCGCGTTGACTGATGCCTGTTTCCACGACCTACGTCACTCCTATGCAGTCGCCGCGATCCGCGCCGGGGACGACATCAAGACGGTGCAAGGGAACTTGGGCCACGCCACAGCGGCCTTTACGCTGGACGTCTATGGTCATGTGACCGACCAGATGAAGCACGAAAGTGCCGACCGCATGGAGCGTTTTATCCGTACAGTTTCCGCCGGTTGACCCAATAAGGCTAAAAATAAGGCTAAAATCTGTTTTCGGGCATAAAAAAACTCCCGAAACACCTGTGTTTCGGGAGCTTTAGTTGGAGGTGACACCCGGATTTGAACCGGGGAATGAGGGTTTTGCAGACCCTTGCCTTACCACTTGGCTATGTCACCGAACCATCAGTCCGTTAGTCAGTATACTATACCGGCGGGCGTTTGTCAAGCACGAAACTGCATTTCCTGCCCATTTCTTTTGCCGCCCTGCCGCAGAAAAAACGGCGTCCTGCGTTCCGCAGGACGCCGCGCATCGCGCTTACCGCAGCTCCGGCAGCACCGCCAGCAGCACCAGCGGTTCCGCGCCGTCGTTGTCGATGCCGTGGCTGTGCCCCTCCGGACAGTAGTGGGTCATACCGGCCCGCAGCGCCACGTCCTGCCCATCGTCATGGCACACGCCGCTGCCGGACAGCACATGGATGATCTCACAGTTGCCCTCGTGGGTGTGCAGCCCGATGGACGAGCCTACCGGCAGCGTCAGCGTCAGGATGCGGCCCATGCCGTCCTGCACCGCCGTGCGCACCTGGGCCTCCCCCGCGCCGCCCTTGAAATGGGGCACCACCTGAGCCGCTGACTTGTCAAAATCCAGTATCATAGCGCCCTCCTCAGCCGCGGCTCTGCCGCATTTTCTCATTGATGGCCTTGCCGGTGGGCGTTACCGCCAGACCGCCCAGCGCCGTCTCACGGAACTCCACGGGCATCCTGCGGCCCACCTCGCCCATGGCGTCGATGACCTCGTCCACAGGGATACGGCTGGTGATGCCCGCCATGGCCATGTCCGCCACGCTGACGGCATTGACTGCGCCGATGACGTTCCGCTTCACGCAGGGCACCTCTACCAGACCCGCCACAGGGTCGCAGACCAGCCCCATCAGGTTCTTCAGCGCCATGGCCACAGCGTGGCCGATCTGCTGGCCGGTGCCGCCCCGCAGGGCTACCAATGCACCGGCCGCCATGGCGGACGCCGTGCCGATCTCCGCCTGACAGCCGCCGGACGCGCCGGCGATGCAGGCGCGGCGGGCGATGATCGCCCCGATGCCGCTGGCCACATACAATGCCTCCAGCAGCTGGTGCTGGCTGATCTCCTCGTACTTGCACAGGGGCAGCAGCACCGCCGGCAGCACGCCGCAGGCTCCCGCCGTGGGAGCCGCTACGATGCGGCACATGCAGGCGTTGGACTCCGCCATGGACAGCGCCTCGGCGATGACCTCGCTGACGTAGCCGCCGGACATGGCCTCGCCGCGGAAGCAGTACTGCCGCATCTTCATGCCGTCGCCGCCTACCAGACCGCTGACGCTGCGCCGCCGTCCGGTGTAGTTGTCGGCGGCGTCCGCCATGGCCTGCCACGTCAGCAGCATCTTGGCCATGGATTGGTTCCGCGACACCTGGCGGTCGTCCATGTCGGCCTCCAGCACGATCTCCCAGAAGGGCTTGCCCTCCTGCTCCATATGCTCAAAGATCTCCTTCATCGAATCCAGAGACATCTTCATCCTCCTCCTTGTCGTAGTAGGTTATGGAAAGGATACCCGGCAGCTCCGACAGGAACGCCACCTGGTGGGGCTTGAGGTGCTGGTCCGTCTCGATGACCATCAGCGCGTCGCCGCCCCGTTTGTGGCGGTACAGGCTCATGTTGGCCACGTTGACCCGCAGCTGGCTGAGGATGGAGGTGACGGCGGCCACGGTGCCGCTGGCGTCCTCGTTGCGGATGACCAGCGTGTTGTACATGCCGGTGAAGTTCACGTCGATGCCGTCCAGCTTATTGACCATGATGCGCCCGCCGCCCAGAGACGACGCCTGCATCACCAGATCCTTGCCGTCGGCGGGCCAGGCCTCGATGACGGCGGTGTTGGGGTGGGCGTCCCGCAGCTCGATCTCATCAATGGTGTAGGTGAGGCCCGCCTTTTTGGCCTCGTCAAAGGCGAAGGGCAGCCGCTCGTCGTCCGGCTTCATCCCCAGCAGACCGCCCACCAGCGCGCGGTCGGTGCCGTGGCCCGCGCCGGTCTCGGCGAAGGAGCCGTACAGGTGGATGGCGGCCTTTACCGGCGGCGTACCCAGCAGGGCGCGGGCAATGAAGCCGATACGGGCGGCGCCCGCTGTATGGGAACTGGACGGCCCGATCATCACGGGGCCCAAAATGTCGAAAATATCCAGCATGGGAAAAGCTCCTTTCGTGGGATAAAGCGCTGAGATTTCCCCCTATCATAGCACACATCCCACGGGAAAGCGAGAGGGAAAACAAATATTTTCTGCATGATACGGCGTGTCCTCCCCGCCGCTCCGGCGGGAGGGGAGGGATCGGCGGCCCCTGCGCACCGGCGCTGGCGGTCCGCAGGGGAGGGGGAAAAGAAACTTCTTCATCATGAACTGCGTTTGCCGCATTTTCCGGCGGAAAACAGCAAAAAACCCGCTTGCTACGTCCGCGCCGCCGTGCTATCATACGGGTGACATAACAGTGGAAAGGAAATGGAAATATATGGAACTCACGCCGTTGAAGCTGCATCCTGCGTACAAGGAATACCTCTGGGGCGGACACCGCCTGCGGGCGGCCTATCACAAGGAGGACGCGCCGGAGATCACGGCGGAGAGCTGGGAGCTGGCCCAGCGGCCGGAGGGTGTGTCCGTGGTGGAGGGCGGCACGCTGGCGGGCCGGACGCTGGACGATTTGGCGGCTCTGGACCGGGAGGCGTTCTGGGGCAAAAACTGCGCGGATATGCGGGAATTCCCGCTGCTGGCAAAGCTCATCGACGCCCGGAAGGACCTGTCCATCCAGGTCCATCCCTCCGACGAGACGGCCCTGCGGGACCGCGGCGAGGCGGGCAAGGCGGAGATGTGGTACATCGTGGACTGCGACGAGAACGCCGGCATCTACTTTGGCTTTGCCCGCGAGATCACGGCGGAGGAGTTCCGCCGCCGCGCAGAGGACGGCACCATTTGCGAGGTGCTGAACCGTGTGCCGGTGAAGAAGGGCGATGCCTTTTTTATCCTGCCCGGCACCATCCACGCCATCTGCGCCGGTATCCTCGTCGCCGAGATCCAGCAGAACTCCAACACCACCTTTCGTGTCTACGATTACCGGCGCCGCGGCGCCGACGGGCAGCCGCGGCCCCTGCATCTGGACCGCGCCGCGGCGGTGCTGCGCTATACGCCGATGGCGGCGCGGGCCTGCCAGCCACTGAGCGTCACGGCCCATGCGGGCTGGACGGAGACGGCGCTGTGCGCCTGCGACTACTTCTCCGCGGCGCGGCTGGACGTGGAGACCCGGGCGGCGCTGACCTGCGGCGGCGACTCCTTCCGGCATCTGCTGTGCGTGGAGGGGGAGGGGGCCGTCGCCCACGGCGGCGTCCGGTATCCCCTGCGGCAGGGAGACTCCTACTTCCTGCCCGCCGCGTTGGGAGACTACGCCGTGGAGGGCCAATGCCGCGTGCTGCTGAGCCGGGTGTGACCGCAACAGACGGTTGCTTGTCTGCGGCGGCGATCTGTGCTACATTGATGGTACAGCAAGGAGGATTCTCTATGGATACGAAGGATATGATACGCAGGCTGAGAACGGAAAAGGGTCTGTCACAGGATGAGCTGGCGGAGAAGCTGTTTGTCACCAGACAGGCGGTGTCCCGCTGGGAAAACGGCGAGACCACGCCGAATACGGAGACACTGAAGCAGCTTTCCCGGCTGTTTGATGTCTCCATCAACACGCTGCTGGGCGCGCCGCGGCAGCTGGTCTGCCAGTGCTGCGGGATGCCGCTGGAGGATGCCGCCACCAGCAGGGAGCCGGACGGCGCCTTCAACGAGGAGTACTGCAAATGGTGCTATACCGACGGCACGTTCAAGTATACCAGTAAGGAGCAGCTCATCGACTTCTGCGTGGCGCACATGGCCAGCGAGAGCTGGCCGGCGGAGCAGGTCCGCGCCCACATGGAGGCCGTGGTGCCGAACCTGAAGCATTGGAAAAAGTGAAGCGGTGACAGAAAAAGCCCCGACCGTAATGGCCGGGGCTTTTCAGTCGTCGGGGCTCAGTTCAGGAAGTCCTTCAGCTTCTTGGAGCGGGAGGGGTGGCGCAGCTTCCGCAGGGCCTTGGCCTCGATCTGGCGGATGCGCTCACGGGTGACGTTGAACTCCTTGCCTACCTCCTCCAGCGTGCGGGTGCGGCCATCCTCGATGCCGAAGCGCAGCTTCAGCACCTTCTCCTCACGGGGAGTCAGGGTGCTGAGCACGTCCACCAGCTGCTCCTTCAGCAGAGTGAAGCTGGCGGCCTCACTGGGTTCGCTGGCGCCCTCATCGGGGATGAAGTCGCCCAGATGGGAGTCCTCCTCCTCGCCGATCGGCGTCTCCAGCGACACCGGCTCCTGAGCAATTTTCAAGATCTCGCGGACCTTGTCCACGGGCATGTTCATCTCCTCGCTGATCTCCTCGGGGCTGGGATCGTGGCCCAGCTCCTGCAGCAGCTGGCGGGAGACGCGGATGACCTTGTTGATGGTCTCCACCATATGGACGGGGATGCGGATGGTGCGGGCCTGATCGGCGATGGCGCGGGTGATAGCCTGCCGGATCCACCAGGTGGCGTAGGTGGAGAACTTGTAGCCCTTGGTATAGTCAAACTTTTCCACGGCCTTGATGAGGCCCAGATTGCCCTCCTGGATCAGGTCCAGGAACAGCATGCCGCGGCCCACGTAGCGCTTGGCGATGGAAACCACCAGACGGAGGTTGGCCTCGGCCAGCTGCTGCTTGGCGCGCTCACCGGCCTTCAGCTGCTTTTTCAGGGCTGCCATCTCATCCTCGGGCAGGGTCTCGCCGGACTCCTCCAGCTCCGCCAGACGCTCCTTTGCTTCGCGGCCGGCGCTCATGGCGGTGGCCAGCTCCACCTCCTGATCGGCGGTGAGCAGGGGGACCTTGCCGATCTCCTTCAGGTACATGCGGACGGGATCGTCGATGTTGAAGCTGTCCACCAGCGAGTTGGGGTCGACCAGCTCCTCCTCCTCGATCTCGGCGATCTCCTCCATGGCGGGCTCGCCGTCCTCGTCGGGCAGGGCGGCCAGGAAGTCCTCGGTGCCTACCTCGATGCCCAGCGTCTCCAGCGAGTCGTAGATAGAGTCCATCTGGTCACCGTCCAGATCCATCTCGTCCAGTACGTCGGACAGCTCGCCGGCGTCCAGACGGCCCTTCTTCTTGCCCTTGACGAACAGGTCCTTCAGCTTTTCGTTGGCGTTGAGCAGCGCGGCGGCGGGCAGGGCGGCAATGGCCTTTTCGTCCAGCTTGCCCCTGCTGGCCACCGGATGCTTGCCATCGTCTGCCTTCTCGGGATTTTCCGCGGCCTTCTCCGCCTTGACGGCGGACTTGGCGCTTTTGGCCTTATCGGCGGACTTGTCCTGAGCCAGCAGGGCGTTGGCCATCTCCTCCAGCTCCTGGGCGGTATATTTCTCGTCAGTCATGTTCGCTTTCCTCCGTAACCTTTTTTATCTTTATATGTATCGCGGGCGGCAGCCAGCGCGTCCATAGCGCTGCGGCCGCTGCGTTTGACACCTTCCTCGCGGATGATGCGGATATAGTCCGCCAGCGCCTGAGGCGCGTTGGCCGTGGACTCCGGCTTTTGCAGGAGGGTGGTGAGGTGGCTCATCTCCTCCGGCGTCAGGCTGGCGCTGAGCGCCGCCATGCTGCTGCCGCTGCCGCGGCAGCGCCACAGCTCCCCGTAGATGCGGCCCAGCAGGGGGGAGGAGAATTCATCCTCCCGCAGCGGCGGCTGGTCGGGGAACAGACTGTCGTCCTGCATCAGCAGGCGGATGACGCCCTCCTCCGCCATGGCGCTGCGCAGGTCGTCGTAGCGGATGGCGCGGTCCGCCGGCTGAAGCGAACGGGTCAGGTTCAGCTCCTGCCGCTCCCGGGCCTTACGGTCCCGGGCGGCGCGGCGCTTGAAGGCCCGCTGCACCTCCAGCTTCATGGCCTCCGGCGACAGGCCCGCCGTCTGGGCGGCGCGGTTGGTGTACACGTCCCGCTCCACGGCGTTTTCCAGACGGCACAGCTCCTCGGCCATCTCACCGGCGTAGCCGATGCGGCCCTCGTCGGAGGTGAGATCGTAGCGGGCGGCGATCTGGGTCATACGGAACTCCACGCCGTTCTCACTGCCGGACAGCAGGTTCTCGAAGGCGGCGGGGCCGTAGTTTTTGATGAAATCGTCGGCGTCCTGCTTGGTGGGCTGGCCGTCCACCATGCGGTTGGGCAGCTTCAGCACCTTGACGCTGAACTCGGAATTGTTCAGCAGCTCCAGCGCCCGCTGGGTGGCCAGCTGACCGGCGTTGTCGTTGTCGTAGCACAGCACCAGCTCCTTGGTGAAGCGGCTGAGCAGGCGGGTCTGCTCCACGGTGAGGGCCGTGCCCATGGAGGCCACGGCATTGTCGAAGCCAGCCTGATGCAGTGTCACCACGTCCAGATTGCCCTCGCAGAGGATGATGTTGGGCCGCTTGGTTTTTTTTGCCAGATTCAGCCCGTAGAGGATACGCCGTTTACTATATGTAATGGTCTCGGTGGTATTCATGTACTTGGGCTCGGAGTTGTCGATGACGCGGCTGCCGAAGCCCACCACGTCGCCGCGGGTGTCGATGACCGGCAGCATCAGGCGGTTGCGGAACTTGTCGTACAGGCGGCCGTTCCTGCCGTTGACCACCAGACCGGCGGCCAGCAGCTCCTCCTTGGTGTAGCCCCTGCGGGTCATGGCGGTGAGCAGGCCGTCCCACCGGTCGGGGGATGCGCCCATGCCGAAGCGGACGGCGATGCTTTTCCGGATCTGCCGCCTGTCCAGATAGGCCTGCACCGCCGCGCCCTCCGGCGAGCACAGCAGGTCGTAGTACCAGCGGGCGGTATCGCGGTTCAGCTCCAGCACACGGCGGCGTAGCCGGTCCGCGCCGTCCTGCGGGCCGTCGTCCTCCGGCACCGGCAGGTTGGCCCTCTTGGCCAGAAACCGCACGGCCTCGGGGAACGTCAGGTTCTCGATCTCCATGATGAAGTTGATGACGCCGCCGCCCTTCTTGCAGCCGAAGCAGTGGTAGATCTGCTTGTCCGGCGACACGGAGAAGGAGGGGGTCTTTTCGTTGTGGAAGGGGCACAGGCCGAACAGGTTGCCGCCCTTGCGCTGCAGGGCGACATAGCCGGACACCACGTCCACGATGTCGCTGCGGGCGATGAGCTCGTCCAGAAAGCGCTGGTCAAACACGAAGCGTACCTCCTCTCCGGCAGAATGCAGGCTTGCACGGGGCCGTGCAACATTTCTCACAGTAGAGTATACCGCAAAAATCGGCGGCTTCCTCTTTTTTTGCGAAAAAATTTGAAAAAACCTGCTGCGGGCGGGACGGATACCTTATATAATATAACAGGGAGCGGGCGGCGCAGGGGGTGCGGTGCGCGTCTGCGGCGGGCAAATTGTTACGAATTGTCCGCGCGTGCGGCGGCGCGGCGCGGAAAAATGCCGCATTTTGGCAGGAAATACGCGGCACGAGGTGTAATTATCATATTATTTGCGCCATGACGCGCAGAATGCGCGAAAAAGTGGGCATCGATGGAGGCGTGTTTGCTCCTGAAAAGTTATGGATATTCTGTGAATTGCGGAAAAATCGGTACATTTCTGAAAATTTAATCCTTTTTTAACATTTATTTATGAGTTTTTTCGCATTTTTCGGGGTCAAGTCCCTTGATTTATTTCGCGGATATGGTATACTGTCACCGTGAAAGGCGAACCGGACCTTCCGGAGCCGGCTCCGTGGTGTAAGCTGTCGGAGACGGGGAAGGCGGGGATGGGAAACCGATCAAAAAATTTTTTATGGAGGAAACAAACATGAAGAAGATCATCGCAACTGTTCTTGCTATGGTCATGGCCATGGCTCTGTGCGTCACCGCTTTCGCCGCTGTGAAGTACACTGCTTATGACAAGACCGGCAAGGAAATCGCTAAGGACGTTACCTACGAGACCTGCAAGGCTGAGTTCGACAAGAAGGCCGGCGACGGCATGGTCGCTCACTATGACGTGACCATGAACGGCGTGACCAGCTACTATGTTGTCGCTGCTGATGCCAAGACCTATGACCTGAAGCTCACCACTTCCGGCAAGGCCCCCCTGTACCTGGTTCAGGTCGACAGCCCCTACTATGTTGCCAAGGCCGTTGCTTTCAAGGCTGTTGGTGATGGCTGCGGTCAGCTGGACGTTGACACCGACGAGACCTACTACACCTCCACCAAGGATGATGTCGTGACCTACTATGTGGCTGACAAGAAGGGCGCAGTGAACGTTCTGGTCGACAACAAGCTGGTTGCCGTCACCGTCCTGGGCGACGATCTGGAGCTGGTCGCTCACGAGTGGGAAGCTACCAAGTACGACAAGAATGACAACGCCACCCAGTACACCTGCAAGAACTGCAAGACCGTTGCCACCGTGTATCCTTCCAAGGATGCCGCTACCGCTGATGGCAAGAAGAACGTCGCCGTTCTGGACAACGGTGACATCATCGGCTTCAACTTCACCGCTAAGGGTGCCAACGCTTCCACCACCACCGATGGTAAGGGCTCTCCCAAGACCTTCGACGCCGGTGTCGCTATGTACGCTGGCATGGCTCTGATGAGCGTTGCTGGTTCCGCCGTTGTGATCGGCAAGAAGAAGGAGTTCTAATTAGAACTTAGTTCTGAACCAAAAAAGAAAGACCGCTTCGGCGGTCTTTCTTTTTTGCGTACTGGGGGACGCTGCGCCCTCACGCGCCGCCCGCAGCGACCCGCTGACTTATTTTCAAAAGGAATGTTCCGCGCTTCCGAGCGTAGCCCAGCGGGCCGCACCGACACTTGCCGCAAGCGGCGGCAAAAAAATTGTGAGGTCCGGCAAAAAAATATTGATTTTTCCGGTGCTGTCCTGTAAAATATAGACGACAATCCAAGATTGGTAGCTGTAAGGAAGTGCTTCGCGCACGGGCTGCAACTATCACTCGGCAGAAGCTTGAGTGTTTCGGTCTCCTGAAACGGGGGACTGGGGCACTTTTTGTTATTCCGCCGGGGGAAAGCCATCCCGCAGGGGAGGCAGCACCGCCGCAGGGGCGCGGCGCGGGAAGCATGGCTGCACAAAATGGGGAACACAACAGAAGGAACGACTACGAAAGAGGAGGAGCTTGCAGATGAATCTGATAACAAACGGACGGCTCATTACCCGCGATGCAGGCGGGAAGGGCTATTATGAGCACGGTGCGGTGGCCTTTGAGGGCACGAAGATCGTAGAGGTGGGCGAGGAGGCCGCGCTGCGGGCCAAGTACGCTGACGCCCACATCATCGACGCCAAGGGCGGCGTCATCATGCCCGCGTTTATCAACGCCCACACCCACATCTACTCTGCGCTGGCCCGGGGTCTGAGCATCGTGGGCAACAATCCCACCAACTTCTACGAGGTGCTGGACGGCACGTGGTGGGCCATTGACCGCCACCTGATGATGGATGGCACCCGCGCCTCCGCCACGGCGCTGTATATTGACAGCATCAAGCAGGGCGTTACCACTGTTTTCGACCACCACGCCAGCTACGGCGAGATCCCCGGCACCCTGTTCACCATCAGCGAGGAGAGCCGCCGTCTGGGTCTGCGCTCCTGTCTGTGCTACGAGGTCAGCGACCGCGACGGCGAGGAGAAGTGCCTTCAGGCCATCAAGGAGAACGCCGACTTCATCACCTACTGCCAGAAGCAGAACGATCCCATGCTGGCGGCCATGTTCGGCGGCCACGCGCTGTTCACCATCAGCGACAGGACCTTCGACCGCATGGCGGAGGCCAACAACGGCCGCACCGGCTACCACATCCACGTGTCCGAGGGCATGAATGACGTGTACGACTCCCTCCAGAACTACGGCCGCCGCCCGGTGCAGCGCCTGCAGGATCACGGCATTCTGGGCGAAAAGACCATTCTGGGCCACTGCATCCATGTGAACACCGCCGAGATGGACATCATCAGGGAGACGGGGACCATGGTGGTGAACAACCCCGAGTCCAACATGGGCAACGCCATCGGCATCTGCCCCGTATTGCAGCTGTACAAGCGGGGCATCCTGCTGGGTATGGGCACCGACGCCTACACCAACGACATGCTGGAGTCCCTGAAGGTGGCTCTGTGCTCCCAGCGGAGCCAGAACTGCCTGCCCAATGTGGGCTGGTGCGAGGTCACGGATATGCTGTTCAAGAACAACGCCAGGATCGGCGCACGGTACTTCCCCGATGAGCTGGGCGTGCTGAAGGCCGGCGCGGCGGCGGACATCATCGTCATGGACTACAAGCCGTTCACCCCGTTCTCCGACGAGAACATCGACGGCCACATGATTTTCGGCATGACCGGCCGCCAGTGCCAGACCACCATCGCCGCCGGTAAGGTGCTGATGCTCGACCGCGTGCTGGTGGGCATCGACGAGGAGGCGGAGAACGCCCACATCCTGGAGGCCGCCAAGAAGCTGTGGGGCGACCTGAACCACAGAACGTACTGATGACGTGAACCGACTGCCAGAGCGGAAGACCCTGCGGCTGTCCCAATATGATTACAGCGGGAGCGGCGCATACTTCGTGACGGTCTGTACTCAGGAAAAACGGTGTACGTTAGGCCGTGTTGTAGGGGGCGGCGTCCTCGACGCCCCGTATGTACAGCTGTCGGGATATGGGGATCTTGCCCGGCAGACGTTGTTGGAAATGAGCGCGGCGTATTCGGATATTGCCATTGAAAAATATGCCATTATGCCGAATCACGTCCATTTTATCGTTGCTATCCGGAATTGCAGCGGGCCGTCGAGGACGCCGGCCCCTACGAATGCGCGTCTGCCGGCTTTTATCTCCACATGGAAACGATTTACGAACAAGCGGGCGGGAACTCCGCTCTGGCAGCGCAGCTATTACGACCACGTCATCCGCGGGGAGGCAGACTATCTCCGCATTTGGCAATATATCGACCAGAATCCCGCCCGCTGGGCGGAGGATGAATACTACCAGGAATCACCACAAAGGAGGATGACCTATGTCTGAGAAAATGTATCCCATTCCGTTCAAGTCCCTGATGAACTGGGTGGTGGAGGAATACGCCGCGTCCGGCGAGATCTTCGGCGTGCGCAAGGCCTATAAGGCCACGGGCAAGAGTCTGCCCATCTTCGGCGAGCGCATCGAGACCCCCTTCGGACCCGCCGCCGGTCCCAACAGCCAGCTGGCCCAGAACATCATCGCCGCCTATATGG